>Ga0310695_10000584_pt1 | contig 93290 bp, 138 predicted proteins | sample RumenRJG_04DNA_FD_203882 | JGI IMG/M metagenome (GOLD analysis project Ga0310695, IMG submission 203882) | Bovine rumen microbial communities from Lethbridge, Alberta, Canada - RJG_04 (v2) (version 2) | ecosystem: Host-associated > Mammals > Digestive system > Stomach > Rumen | place: Canada...
ATAAGGTTTGTTTGCTGCAACATTTAGCGAAAGCTGTTATGTTTGAACCCGACAAATATCCTTATCAGTATCGTTTTGCGGAATCACAAACGAGTTTAAAATTGGGAAGCCGTTCGTTGAGTCTTTTAACAAATTGTGGCATCAAACTAACAGAAACAGAAGTTGAAGCATTAACAATAATTGATGTTGATGAAATTGCTTCATCGAAAAATTTTTATATTTCAACATTGGCTAAAATGGTGAAACAAGTTAATGATATCACAAACATTGCAATAAAAAACGGTTATTTTAAAGATAATAAGTAATTAAATATTATATGGGAATGTATGAAGAATGGGCTAAAAGCAAAGACCCAAGTATGGAAAAAATTGAAGTGAAATTTAAAAAGTTAGACCCAAGAGCGGTAATTCCTACTTATGCACATGATGGTGATGTTTGCATGGATTTGACTGCTATATGGGTGGAATATGATTCAGAGCATGATTTGTACCGTTATCATACAGGACTTGCTTTTGAGGGTGATGTTGATACAGCACAATTTTTGTTCCCACGTTCATCTAATTGTAAGACAGATTGCTATCTAACAAATAGTGTGGGAGTTGCTGATATTGAAATTTATAAAGGCGAAATTATGCTATGTTTTAAAAATCGTACTTCATTGAAGATGATGACAATTTTTAAAACATTTGAATATTTAACTGATGCTGATAATGTATTTGGCTATGTAAAGCGACTATTTAATTTGCCTAAAAAATACGAGGAAATTAAGACTGATTTACGTTATCATGCGTTGGAATATGCACCTTACCCAATTAATGCAAGAGTGGCGCAAATGATGTGTATTAAACGTCCAAAGACCGAATTAACTGAAATTGATGAATTAGGTACGTCAGAGAGAGGCGATGGCGGTTTTGGTGCTTCGGGAATTTAAATAAAAAAAATAAATGCAACTCTTTAAAAGGGTTGCATTTATTATATATAAAGATTTGATTATCGCTGTAATCTTGGGTCAAATACTGTAAGTCCAAAGACTTTAATATGACCGTAGTAACGGTTGTTAATCATCTTCTTAGCATAACGAGTCATGATACCACGAACAGGAGCAAAGTTCTCGACGTTAGTCAATACTGGACTCAACTGCATTGGGATATAAGGAGCATATACATAACCTGTGTCAAGCATATTCTTACCCTTATGACCAACAATCATTGAGTTATCAGGAGCCAATGGGTCTACATATACTGTATAACGGTTGTTCAATGAACCGATACGCTCGATACCGAGAGCATATGTATTAGACTCTGCTGAAGCATCAGTTGCGTGGAAGTACTCCAAGTTATCAAATACTGCTGAGATTGGTGAACTGATAACTACGAAGTTAGCACCACCTTGCAAAGTTGACTTCTGGATTTGTGCTGAAATCTGATTGATAACAGTAAACAACTCCTGATTCCAATCCTTCTGAGTGTAGTTAGTTGAGAAAGTATTAATACGTCTCCAACCGTTAACATCGAATGAGCGTGACCAAGCAGCACCACGACGCAAATCACGAAGGATTTCACGGTCAGTCTCACCCATAATCTGCTCAGAAAGCAATGCTGTCATTTCTGCCTCTGCATCAATGCTATGGAATGCCTGTACGTCTTGTGCCAACTCAGGAGACCATGTAGCACGAAGTTTACGACCACTAACATCAATAGTTGTTGAAGTCAATGTGAAAGAAACTTCACCCATTTCAGTTTCAAGTTCAAGGCTATCATACTGTGCCCATGTAATCATCAAATCACTTGCAGCAGGAAGACCGCTTACACCGATGAAACCGTCAACAGTCTGAGTAGAACCAGTTGTAGGCTTATACAACTCCAACTCAATAAGCAATTTACCATCGGCATTGCAATAGTTATTACCGTAGTCTACAATACCACGACCATATCTTTGTGCGACAACATGCCACTTAATTGGCTCACCTTGCTCATAAGTAGTGAAGTTATCACCAGTGATTGCAGATTTAGCAACAACTTTCAATGATGCGAGGAATTCCTCAGTATCCATTTCGTTACCGTCAGGACCAACAAGTTTACCAGCACCGTAAGAGTTGAAACCTGTTACAACTGCATATGCTGAACGATATGAACCGTAAGCATCAGCAACGCCAGTAAGACCAGAAGTATAAGTTGTAGAACCATCTGGATTAATTGTTGCACCACTAAGAGTTCCGACCTTTATATGAACTTGACCCTTGCTGTTGTCGAACAAGAAATCATCATAGAACAAGTCGTACAATGTTTTTTCGTAGTACTGTGCAACTTCTGGCTCATTAGCAGTACCAACTGCGTTAACAACCTCATCTGGAAGGTAGAAACGTTGCTTGATATTACCGTTATCATTTCGGTTAATACGACGATAACCCATAAGACCAGTGTGCTTACCAACTGCGCCATTCATCTTGGTTGGGTCAAGAGCATCAGTACTAGTCAAAGGATTGCCATCAGCAGCAAGCCACTCACGCTCTGATGTCTGTGGCAAAATGTAGAAAATCTTACCTGTCGGAATGTTAATTGCCTGTACTGAAACAATATCATTTGCCAAAAGTTTGCTGAATACACGGCGGATAATAGGGAATACAACTGTCTGGAATTGACCACTATTACTTGAATCAGCAGCCTCGCTTAACATCTGTCTTGCTTGGTTTTCATATAACTGAGCGATATTGTTTTTCATTTCACCTTGAAGACCGTCAAGGAAGTGAACACTATCCCAACGCTCTGTGAGCTGTTTACGCTTCTTCAATGCGTCTTCAAATTCGATAGAACCTAATTTACCTTCTCGTAAAAAGTCTGTAATCATATGTATCTTTAATTATTTACGTTATTATTTTTATTTATAAATATTCATATTTTTTTAAAAAAAATCTTTTATTAGTAAAAAAATACATTTTTTTAAAAAAAATATTAAAAATATTACATTAATCTTAAAATTTTATTTAACTCATCTGGGAATGACTTATTTTCGTTGATTGGAGTTACTTTTACATCAACCTTTTCCTCATTTATATTAATGCTGTTTGTTGATGGCTTTTTCTGAAGTTCATTCTTTAATGTGTTATACAAAATTTTAGATTCTTGCAATGAATGTGCTTCATTTGTAAAACGCTCTAAGATATTTTTCTTTTCTGCTTTAGTCGTTGTGTTTTCAGTCATCAACTTAACAACGTAAGTTAAGTTTTTGTAGTTAATTGCTGTTTCGGCTAAAACTTTTTGGAAATCTTTTATTGCGTTTTTCAATTCATGGTTTTCTTTAACCATTTTCTTGTAACTATCCATCATACCTTCATCAATTGGATGATAAACGCCTCTGTCTGAATTGCGTCTACCTCTAATTGAATTAGAAGACTTACGACCTTTACTACCATTTCGTTGAGCACGTCCAGAAACTGTTAAGTTTTCCTCAATATCCTCAACTTCTTCGTTAAATGCCATATCTTCCTCATTAACACTATAAGGTTTATTCTGCTTGCCGCCGACTTTTCCTGGGAATGGCTTTCCATCTGAATTTGGAAGTCCATCATCAATCTGTCTGCCTTTCGCACCCTTTGTCGAAGGCATTGTTGCAGCAGTTTCTTTCTGATAATCATCAATTATTTCTTGTGCTTCATTCATCGCCTTTGTACGAGGTGACAAAGTGAATGGATTATTCTGCTTGCTGCCGATTTTTGACGGAAATGGTTTTCCATCTGAATTTGGAAGCCCATCGTCAATCTGTCTGCCTTTCGCACCCTTTGTTGAAGGCATTGTTGCAGCAGTTTCTTTTTGATAATCATCAATTATTTCTTGCTCTTCATCGAGAGCAACTTCAAATATTACATTATCGCTTTTTCCCATATTTTCACTTACATTAAAATCTGTTTCATTCGGTTCATCTAAATCAGATAAACTGATAATATATTCAGTATCATCGTCTTTTAGATTAACTTGTTGTTTATCTTTATCATAAACCACCGCCACTTGGTCGGTCTCTGGATTCATTAACTTATATGCTTTAATTACAGTTTCGCTATCGGCGTTTCTAAGGTCATATTCATTTTCAGAATCTTCAATTTTGAATGGCTCTAAAGCACTAATATCTTCAACATCGGTTTCATCTGAATTGATGTCTGAAGGAGCACTTTGCGGTTCTGTTAAAGCATCATCATTTGGCTCAACTGCGATGTCTTCAGGAACTGTTTCGTCTTCATCATTGTTTTCTTCGCCTAATTTATTGTCGATTGCTTCTGCTAAAACGTCTTTTAAAAGTGACTTTTCAGTATCAGCTTTATTCTCAGTAATTAAATCATATAAATTTTTATAATCCATAACGATATCTTTTACATTTTTAACTTTATCGTTCATTATACTGATTTTATTTATAAATATTAAAAAAAATTAAAAACTTATTTTTTTTATATAACTTTTAAAATATTTTTGAAAAATATTTCATAAATAATAATATATTATTAATAATGCCGTAAAAAAGCAGTTAAATAATAATATATTAGCATTTATTTTTTACTGCGTAATGTTTATAATTTATAAAAAAATATGAAAGATTGTGACATTTTTATATGCGCTCATAAAGATTTTGACTGTTATCCAAAAGATAACACTTATAAAATCATTACCGACAAAGATAAATTAGCAAAAGAAAATTATTCGTTAGAAATAATTGAAAATACGCCTTCTAAAAACGAATTGTTTAATTTGTCATATAATGAAGGTTCTCATATCTTTTATATATATAATAATTATGCGTATAAAAAATATATTGGCTTTTGTCATTACCGCAGATATTTTGATTTCGAAAATGAAATTGACTTAGATGAAATTTTCCAAAAGCATGACATTATAATACCGTCAAAACTTAATTTCAATGGTATGAATCTTTATGACCAATATGGTTATTTCCATAACCTTGATGATTTAAATATAGTTTTAGATATAATATCTGAAGACTTTCCGTCAACTATATATAATAATGTTATGAAATATATGGCAATGCCGATTTTGATACCATACAATATTTTTATAATGAAGTCAAAAGACTTTGGCGATTATTGTAATTTCGTATTTCCAATCCTAAAAAAATTTGACGAAATAAGACATTTTAAAAATAAAAATGATATTAACAAATATGTTACCAAACATGCTGACCAATATTTAAAGCCTTTTCCACCAAATAATACTGTTGAGTATCAATCAAGATTAGAAGGTTTTTTATTAGAACGGTTAACTAGTTTATATATAATGATGACTTTTAAAAATCCTTTGGAATTAAAAATTATTCAGAAATAAGTTTAATCGCTTATTTCTGAATAACCATATTTTTTAGCAATTTTAATTTTCTTATCAGTAGGTGTGTTTAACGTAAAAAAATTTCTGAAAGTATAATTTGTGTTTCTTTTACCATAAACACTGCCTCTTATGTATTTTGTCTGCGAAAATTCAATAATAGTCTTTGTTAGAAAATGCTTTATATAGGCTTCTCTTGATTCAATATTTTTTTGGAACATTGAATTTGCATTCGTTTCATTGCCACAAGTATCACAAGATTTGATTTTATCATTTTCTAAAACCGAATGAGGATTATTGATGAATATTTTATCAAAATCAGTACGGATAAAAAATTTAGTATAATCATTTTGATAATATTTTTCATATAATGGTTTGGTAAAACGTTTTAAAAGGCTTCGGTCATAATCGTTTTCATCCCCAATCAAATCATTATCGCCATAGCATTGCCAATTTAATCTAACTAAATCAAATCCGTTAAATTTTTCTTGTGACAAGAATTCTTTTAATGTTTTGTGTTTTTCCAAAATGATAAATTCATCAATGTCAAGAAAACCAATCCATTTATATTTGTTACGGAATTTATCGTAACAATGGTTATATGCTTTTAATTGAGGGTGCGGTTGCCCTCTGTAATTGAAAATTTGAACAAAGCCGTCTTTTATATAATCTTCAATTACATCATTAAAAGATTCTCCATCAATATCATTATTGTCATATAAGATAATATTGTCGGCACCAATCTTTTTATAATATTCTACAAACTCACGAATATAATCATTTTCATATTTAGCGATGCAGCATATCGCAATTTTATCTTTATCATACGGCTCTAATATAGGGCTGTTTTCAATTGGAGATTCCCATATAAACGGTAATGGATTTGTTAATTCTTTTGACGAAAATTCTTTCGAAATTACTTTATTAATCGACAAATTATTTTTTGTACTCTTTTTCTTCAATTTAATCAGCACATTTTTTCCTTCGCCTAATTTATCATAATCATAGTTTATGAAATATGGTATCTGATTAAAAAATACCCATGAATTCAAATCATAGACCAATAAAAAACGATTATTAGGAAATAAATCGTTGAATTCTTTTTGCATTTCTTCATATCTTTTTTCAGAAAGCAAATATGAAAAATTATATGTGCCGATAATTCCTTTGATTTTTTCAAAATTATCGCTTAATATGACAATCTCGTAATCCTTATAAAAAACATCGTTACATTGCTGCAACGATGCCTTTTCAAAATCAGATAAAATATTTTTATAAATTGGAATTACGATTACGCTGTTTGAATATTTAAAATTTTTTTGATTATGTAAAACGTTCATCCATATATCTTTTTATTTGATTAATTGGTAGACTTTTTTTAAACGGTCTAAAAAATCTCTTTTTCTGACAAAATAAGTTATCCCATGACGGCTTCTTTGTTTTTCTTCATCGATTGGTATTTCAGTTATTGTTTCTTTCTGATGGATTATACCAACCTTCTTTAACTTTTTTATCAAATCATCAACATCAATACCATGATTTTGGAAATAAACAGGAACTTCATAATCGTATGGCTTTTTTAACATTGATTTTAATAATTCTTTGACATTAACAAAAAAGTCATAAAAAGAAATGTATTTGTTATTTTTAAATAAATCAGTCAATTGTGATTCAGATATGAAATAAGTATTCATTATTCATCTAAAATTTGCATTACATTATAAAACTTGGCTAAATCCTTAATCAAAGTTTCATCATTGAAAGAAATCTTTTCAACACTTTCATACAAACCTTTTAATGTTTCTTTTTGTTCTGAAGTTGATTCGTCAAGTAAGTATTTTTTGAATTTAGTAATACACTCATTTTTGAGGGTGTCAAAGAACTCTTTCTTTTCGTTAATAAATTCTTCTGATTTTCCCGAAAGCAATGCATGAATAGTTTTCTTGTCATCTTCGTTAAGGTTTTTAACTTTATTATTAAAATTAATTATTGCTTTTGATATGTCAACTTTAGAATCATCAAAAGTATCTTTAGTGTTTTTCAGATAATCGGCAACTTCATTGATTGCTTTTGTGTATTCTTGCAAATTATTAATGTTTTTCTTTTGCGTTAATAAATAATTACAATTTTCCATAACGGAAATGAAAGTGCTGTCCTTGCTTAAAGATGGGTCAATACCGATGTAATAATTTTGGCAAAAATCAGAAACTTCTTTAAGTGATTCATTTAATTGCTTTTTCGTGAAATTTTCACCTTTGTTAATAAATTCGCAACATTCCTTAACATAATCGTTTGATGATATGTTTTTATTCTTGCGGAATTTGGAAAGCGATGAAATGAAATCATTGGCTTTTTTCAATGGCTTATTATTTTTAAGCATATTGATAAACTTTGGTATTGCGTCTTTATGGTATCTTAGCAATTCTGGATATGAGTCATGGATAGCGTATATGTATTTAGCCATATTTGCGTTATCTTCCATATCGTTAAATGCTTTTCGCTTATTAGAAACATCATTATATTGCTGATAAGCCTTGTCAGCCTTATCCATAAATTCTTTATGCATATCAGGGTCTTCTGTGTACTCTGATGCTTTAAGAATATTATCTTGCCATCGCTTTAATAATTCATTACGTTCTTCGTCGTTTATATTTAAACTCATAATAATTTTAAACCTATTTTTTATATAAATATATTATTTCCAAGGTTTGTTTCTTGATTCGCAAATTTCTTTAGTTGTAATTCGCTCCATCGGTTTATTCAGTATTTCGGCTACTCGCCTTGAAACGATATAACAAGCAGTATGCTAAAATTTGAACAAAACTAAACTTGTTCATTATTAACTTCTTGCTTCAACCTATCACTACTTTTTAGGTGGCAAACCACGGTCATCCATAGTCGGATAGTCCACAAGCGTAAATTCGGGTATACTGCACCCTATTTGTTTTATCTAATCGGAAACTTTGTTCCCTATTATTTTTAAGCCTTCATCAAGTATGTTTAATGCTGCATTGTAATCACGTTCAATTATCTCGCCACATTGAGGACAAACCCATTGTCGGTCACTCAATTTCAAAGCCTTATTGATGTAACCACAATTATGGCACGTCTTACTTGATGGATAAAACCTATCAATAAATACTATCTTTCGGTTATACCACTGAGCCTTGTATTCAAGCATTCTTCTAAATTCGCCAAAGTTCATTTCGCAAATACTTTCAGCAAGATTATGATTTTTAACCATTCCTTTCACGTTCAAGTCCTCCATACATATAACTTGGTTTTCGTTAATGAGTGAATTACTTACGGCATGAAGATAGTATTGTTTTCTATCGGTTATCTTTTTGTGTAACTTAGCAAGTTTAATCCTTACCTTGTTTCTATTGTTGCTTCCTTTTTGTTTCTTAGACAACTGACGTTGTAGTCTCTTAATCTTATTTGATTGAGATTTTTTTAAATGAAGATTCTCAAAAACCTCTCCGCCACTTGTTATTACAAAGTCCTTTATGCCAAGGTCTATACCTACAACAGCATTAGTTTCTTTAACTTTATGAGTCAAATCACCGTCAACCAATATTGACAAGTAGTATTCACCACAAGGCAGTTTTGTTAACGTTGCATTCTTGATATCATCGTGATGCTTCTGTAGATATTGAGCATACTTTTTATTACATCTGAACTTTATCTTCTTAATGTTTGCAAGTGACAAATGATATGTTGTATAGTCATTGCGTTTTGAGATTGCATCATATGCAAATCTACAAGATTGCTTGTTGTCGTGCTTTGACTTAAACTTAGGATAACCAGTATGCCGTTCAAAGAAATTCTTATAAGCGGATAGCATATCTTTCATGGCTTGTTTTAGAACCTTTGTATTCTGTTCCCTTAACCAAATGAAATTATCATCTTTCAGAAGTTCGTGATGAATGAATTTACTAAGGGTAGCAAGGTTTTCCGATTTACCGTCATTCTTATATGATTCTATTTTTCTGTTAAGGCATTGGTTATATACAACACGACAACAGCCAAGCAACTTATCTATCATTGTTGCTTGCTCTTTGTTCGGATATAATCGTATTTTTATCGCTCTTAACATTTTATTTTTTATTCATCTATGATATTATTGAATTTATCAATCATTTCATTTAAAGACTCATAACTTTTATTGAAGCCGTTGAAACATTTTGGACGATATTGGATAGTTTCTGTTATTAAATTACCTTTTTTAACAAAACTATCGTTTGTCATTTGTTTATTATCATCCATTGGTATTTCGCCTTCATTACCTTGGATTTCGCCTTCGCTTTCTTCACCGAAACCTAAATTGTCGGCTTCACCGCCTAATCCATCATCCATCATCGGTGGCATTCCACCACCTCCACCGCCTCCCATTGGTGGCATACCGCCGCCTTCTCCATTAGGGTCTTTTTGAGGTGCTTGCTGATTTTGGTCACTCGGTTTTAAATTACGGTACATATTATCGATACGGTCGAATAATCCTGATTTACTGATAACATTTCCAGTGCTATCCAATTCATTTTTAATGACTCGTTCAAGACGGATTTCCTCAAAGTTTGTTTTAATCTCATACGGACTCCATCCTAAAACTTCTTTATATGCACGTTGCATTGACATAATTGGAATTCCGTTGCCTGGGTCAACGACGGCATCACGGAATGCACCGATTTTCTTTTGGAATGTATCTATCTCTAATGCTTCTGCTTGTGTTGATGGATTGTTTAATCCTAAAGAGAAATTATCCAATTCGTCTTCAAAACCTAACAGATATAGATGTATTGCAGCAATTTTATTTAATTCCATCAAGAACGATTGCTGTATTCGGTTGATTCGTCTTGCGAAACGAACATCCATTAAAGACAAATTTTTACCGTCTCCTGCTGGTTCATCAAACGTTAAAAATTTCTTTGGTATACAAAGAGCAGTTAACACCAAATTAAGAATATACTTTATATCGTCAATTGCAGTCAAGTTCTGTCCTGCACTTAATGTGTCAATTGGGTTTGCTGCGTTTTGCTCTCGAACTGGAATAAAAATATCTTGACTAACGTCCAATAAATTTTTATGCAAGTCTAACTGTCCTGTTTCTGGGTCAACAATTGGAGTACGTTTAAATTCATTGGCAATACCTTCAACATATGCACGGACATCGCTATCATCAATTGCACCAACGAATATCTTAAATACTCTTCGTTCAGCCGAACGTTCAAGACGGTAAATCAGCATCATATCTTCCATTAACGCAAGCATACGCCAATGTCTACGAGCCGAATTTAAATAACTTGCACCATAAGGCAAATATTCCGCATTGTGCAACAGACGGAAATGCGCCATTTCCCATTCATAATATGGCTTCATTACGTCTCGGTTATCCAACCATATAAATTTAGTTGACAAATCATTTTGAACTTGATTTGTGTTGGTGTTTAATACGCTTACTGTATAGCCATCAGCAACACCGTTTTCGACACGTATCATATTAAAGGCAGGCATTTGCTTCCATCCAGTTACGCCTAAGTTTTTGTCAATATTTAAAAGCATGAATTGATTACCATATTTACATAAGCCTCTGATAATCATTGGTGCCATAATCAAGATATCGAGTCGATTGTAAAACAAATCTTCAAGAATCGCCTTTATACGCTCAGATGATGAATGTATCTGTAATGACTTACCTTTTTTATCAACAATGGTTGCTTCTTCAGCAACAATATCCAAGGCAGTACCGATAACTGGATATTTATCCATTAATTCAACTTCTCGGTACATTAATTGAACATTGTTATTTACTCCTTTTTGGAAAGTTGATAACGATAAATTTATGTTTGTTTTAAGCCATCTTGCTGCTAAATACTTATTTTGCTGTAACTCCAATTTTTTTAAGTCGTATTCTTCTTGACTTTTAGCCGAATATACAACTTTGTCACTATTGGGATTATCAACATAACTAAGAGTGTTGTTATTTATTTGTCCGTTGGTATAACCGTCAGAAAAAACTTTATTTAATTTTTGAAAAATTGTCCCCATTTAAAAAGAATTAATTATAAATAAAATATAAACTTTTTTATTTATAAATAAATATTTTTATTAAAAAAATTAAATATTTATAATTAAGTAATTTAAATTTGGAATGATTTTAAAAGAAATAAAACGTGGTGAAATGGGATATGGCTTGCTTATTGAAAATGATGGCTATATCTCATTAGATTCGGAGGCAAACAAAGTTATTAAAGAGTCCTTGCATGACGAAAATAACGGATGGTTTGTACCAAATCCATTTATTGTTTCAGCTGTTTTCCAAAAATATGGTATAAAAAATGCGAATGGGCGTATTTATCCTGAAGAAATACTGAAACGAGAAGTTGAACGATATATGGAAAGAGTTAAGGAACGTAAAGCATTAGGCGAGTGCTATACTGCCGATGCTAAAATACTTACCGTAAGGGGATGGAAAAATATTGCTGAAGTTACTGAAGATGATAATGTTCTTACATTGAATACTGAGACAAATAAAATCGAATTTCAAAAAGTTACGAAAAAAATCGAACTTGATTTTAATGGAGATTTGATTCACTTAAAGTCAAAAGATATTGACGAAAAAGTAACTCCTAATCACCAATATGTAATTTACCGCAAAAACCGTAAAGTATTTTATTGCAATTGTACGGCTGAAAAATTATTTAATCAAGAATTAAATAATCAAAATAAATCATATATTCCTCAACTTGATGCCGTTAATGATAAAGGTATTGATTTGAAAAAAGTCAAATTTGAAAAAATACCTTATGAAGGAAAAGTTTATTGCGTTGAAACTCCAAACCATACTTTTTATGTTTCAGAAAACAATAAGCATCATTGGAGTCATAATTGTAACCACCCATCTGAGTCTGTAATCGATTTGGAACGAGTGTCACATAATATTATTGAATTGCATTGGGAAGGTTCTACCCTTGTCGGAAAAATGGAACTTAACATTACTGAAGCGTTTAGACGTTATGGTGTATGTTCATCATTGGGTGATACAGTTGCAAATCTTTTAATGAACGGTTACAAAATAGGTGTGTCAAGCCGTGGTATTGGCTCAGTAAGTGAAAAATATGGCGTGACTATGGTCGGAAATGATTTTGAATTAATCTGTTGGGATGTCGTTTCAGAGCCATCAACTCCAGGCGCATATATTTCCACAAAAGAAGATTCTTCTGATTTAGTACAATATATCGAAAGTAAAGAAAAACCGAAAAATAAAACGGTAGTAAATGAAAAAATAAATCGTTTGAAAGATATATTGTTATAACAAATAAAAAGGTAACTAAAAAATAGTTACCTTTTTTTATTATTTAAACAGCCATAAGAATTGACTATTTGGTAAATTTTGTCTTGCCCTTGTTTTATTATCACTAATAAATTGAGGCATATATTGATTTGGATTTTTTCGTGCTTGAACAGGTTTCGTTGGAACATTTGTGTTAACACAATATGCATTTAGAATTGCCTTATCTTTATTTATCGTTTTTTCCAATTTATTGATTGAGAATTGCATTACGAATAATGCCATTGCCAAACAAGTAATTGTATCGTCGTGTGCTCCACTCATATGGTCCATACGTCCAGTGTTTTCTTTAAAAATCCAAGTATCAAGTTCATTGATAACTCTAACTGAACGGATTTTAAACTCGTTGTTTCTAATTAAGCCAGCAAAATGAGAAAGCACTGGGTAACGATTACCTTGAAAATGGAAACCAGGCATTTTATCATGATATTGCAACTCATTATTTTTAGGGTTTTGAACCGTATAATTTTTCTGCGCTGAATCATCATAGAATACATTGCTATATCCTGTTCCGATAATTGTCAGCAAAGCAGCATCACCAACGCCACCAGTTCCATCAACCACTATAAATGCATTATTATACAATTCGGCATATCTAACGCATAAAATACCAATTTCGTTACCTAATTTTTTACCGACATATTCGGCTACTTGCTCAATAATTGGCATACCGTTTTCATCACGACCATCCATGTCAATAACTTCGATGGCGGTACGGTCGTTACTATCACCTCTTGAAGGGTCACAGCCTAATACATAACGATGACCGTCAATAGGTTTTTTATAAAACCATGTTTCCTCGCACAATGGGTCAGCCATCGTTTCAAGTTTATCTCGTACATTTAATTTAGATTGCTGTTCAATAAATTCTGGTGCAACAACGTTGTTTGCAGAGCCTAAGAATGAAACATCCAACTCTTGTGCGATTTTAACTTGGTCATTGTTAAATGACTTACACATATCTGTGTACCAAGGTGAAATCGGCTTATATCCTTTTTGCTCAAATTCTCGCCACCTTTTCTCATCATATTTAATGGTACCACTTTCATCAAGTACTTCTTCTTTTATGACTTCATTTTCTCCTGTTTTATCATCTTTTTTTACCCATTCCAAAAATTTGTTATAACGAAGGTCTTGATACCATTTAAACTCAACGGCATTGAAATTGTTTTCATGGGATAAGGCTTGACGGTAAGTTTGATAATACAAAGCATCTTTACCGTTTGGTGTTGAAACCATGATGATTTTGGCTTTCTTTACAGAAGCCGTTGCAGCGACCGCACTTGAATAAACTGAAGGTCCATCTTCAATGAACGCAGCCTCATCAAAAATCAAAATTGAAACTGCTGATACACCACGTGCTGCATTAGGACCTGAAGAACGAGCATAAACCTTGCACCCATTAAAAAGTTCCAAATATGTTTTTGAATTTTTGATAAAAATATCCTTTGTATTTTTTGGAGAAGTTGGGTCAATTGAAAAATATTCATCACCCCAATACAAACGTGGAACTTGTAACAAGAAATCACGAATTTTAAACAGCAATTCAGATGCTTGCTCCAATTTATTCGCAATTATAAGAACGTTTTCTGGGTTTTCAGCATTTGCAAAAGTGATTTTAGCCGTAGTCCATGCTGCCGACAATGTAGAAATACCACATTGTCGATGCTTGATTGCAATACTACATTTATTCTCATCAATACTTTTAAGGAAAACCTTCTGTCGTGGAAATGTTATAAAAGGCATCAATTTACCTTCAGATGCATTAAAAGTCGATAAATATTTTTCGATAAAAGTTATATATGATGTATCGGCATAACAAGCAGCATAATCTCTTTGATATTGTAATATATCAATCATTTTCTTCGATTATTTCATCATTATTACTATCGATTTCAAAATTATCTAAATCATCAACACTTAAATAACAATCGTTTATTTGACCGACTTCATCGTTTTTTGCTTTCATTGTCTTTTGGAAATCAGCCATATCGGTATCATATTCGGCTTCAGATAAAAGTGACGAGATAAATCTTTTTCCTTTTTTTGTGCTTGCCATTGATTCCTTTACTACTTTAATGAAATAATGACTTGGAATTTGGCATAAATAAGAGAAAAAATATGGTATTATTTTTGGCTCTATATATTTGTCATCGGTTATTTTTTTCCACATTTCAACTCCAAACCTTAAATCCCAAGGTTCAGCAAATAAGAAATCTGACTGAGACAATATAAATTTGGCTTTTGCTTTATCATTTGGCAAGCCATGTGCCGCAAAAAGTTCAAAAAAGCCTCTAAATGATTCTTGAAGCAAAAACAATAAAGTTATTCCTTGAACTTTTATTTGTGCTTTTTCAATGTCGCTACCGATTATTGTTTCAACATATGCGCCTTGAAAACGTTTTCGGTCAGTTATACGTTCTTTTTTATTGAATAATAGATAATCATTTATTGCTATTATTTTTTCATACAATAAAGGCAAACGTTCATTTATTTCTGAAACTTTATCAAAAATATCGCTATTGTAAGTATATAAATAAGACGCACCTTGTATAAGAGCATCTATATTTCTACGCTTTACGATTTCATAATCAGTTTCAGAAATTTCGTCTAAATCTTCAAATTCATAATCGTTAGAATCACTACTTTCTGGAGTTAGATTCAAGCCTTTTTGGTCACTTAGATTATCTACTAAATTAGCCGAAAAAATTAGTGACTCTTCTGGTATTCCGAATGATTCAACGATTATGTTATAACAGATTTTTTCAAGTTGCTCTCGAATCGGTTTTTCAATTTCAACAACTTCTTTTATTGTTTTCGACAAAACCGAAGATAAGTAATCAACATCTAATGATTCTAAATCTGGTATGCTTTCAATTTTATCAACAATATCTTTATATCTTTTTTTCAGCAATAAATAATCAAATGGCTGATTATTATGTGTCGGAAAAGAAGGATTGTTTGAAAGTGAATGGTTTTGTTCTTTGATACTTTTTATTAAAAAATCTGATAATTTATATGACTTAGATAAATTAATTGCCATTTCATTAATTTGGCTTTCATTTATTATAAGTTTCATAAATATTGTTTTTTTTACATTAGTAATTGTTCAAGTTCCTTTTTGGTGAAAAAAACTACTTCGGTAGGTTTTTTTGAACATTTGATTAATTTAACGTTATCAGTCGTTTTATTCTTTTGACTATTGTTAAATAAGTCATGCGCCTTTTGAGATAATTCAGATGATGTATGACCAGTTATTTCAACAGTTGTTCCTGTCTCATTTGGGTTATTTACCATTGCTTCGCCATCTTTTGAATTTCTCATTGCATCATCAATTGATTTTGTGTCAATGTCATTAGAAACTGAAACATCTTTCGGATAGTTATCCTCTAACATTAATGATTCTTTGTTTAAAAAAACAACAGAATTTTGCTCTATTAACTGGGTTAAAGTATTACTGTATTTCATTTTTAAAATTGATACGATAAGGGTTAAAATTATTATTCTGATATTGTTTAGGCAATCTTTTTTCTTTGCGGATTTTTTCTTTTTGACTATCCCTTAAATTGCCGATGATTTCATTGATTATATTTAAGGATGATTTGATGCTTTCATTCTGAGGGAATACTTCGCCTTGTGGTTGTTCACCATTAAACCCATCTTCATTGCTTAAATCATCATTTTCATCATTTGTATCATCAGGATTTACTAATTTCTTAGATAATTTTTCTTTTTGGTCTTGCGTCAATGTATTTTTTGCTGCTGAAATTATCATTCCCAATACATATTGCGATAATTCTGTATCTGGGTTAATTTCATCTTTATTATATTGACGTATTAATTGCGATAGTTTACCTGTTAATTGCTGTATTTCTTTTTTAGGGTCATTTTGTTCATTTCCATCTGCATTGAATTCATCATTCGGCATTGGTGGCTCGTTATTTGGTTCACCCATTAATGGCTCATTTGGCATTGGTGGCAATGGAGGTTCACTTTTTGGCAATTTTATAACGTGACGTTCGTTGATTCTAATGCCTTTATCTTTAATTTTTTTTAAATCTGATTCGTTTATATAGAATATTCTATTCATAACTTATTAAAGTTTATTATAAATATTGAAAAGTGACAAAATATAATGAGGCACCAAAAAATATTGGTACCTCATTACTAATTAAGCGTATAATTTATATGAATCAAAAATAAATCCAAAATCAATAATTAAAATTCTTTCTCATCATCATCTTCATCATCATCGCTTTCAGAATCTTCATTATCTTCATTCTCACCGTCTTCATTATCGAAATCGATTTCATAGACATCTTCATCATCATCGTTTTCAGAATCTTCATCACCTTCGCCATCTTCATCATCTAAATCGATTTCATAAACATCTTCTTCGCCGTCACCATCATTATCATCGTCTCCATTTTCGTCATCGTCATAAAGGTCGTCATCATCAAATGATGTATTACCAAGTTTATCTTGAAGGCTTTCCAAACTGTCAGCAAGTTGATGCAAAATATCGGTGATTTGCTTTTTGTCTTCACCATCGATAACAATTTCATCATCCTCAGTAAAGTCTTCCTCACCTTCAGTTAGATTAAACTTACCTTTTGTCTTAGCATCGCCAGTACCTACATTTGACTTGTAATCTGTTGAGTTGTGCAATGCCTTGTTAGCACTTGATACGACAGTTGTACCTTTTATCTTGCCTTTTGTCTTAGCATCGCCAGTACCTACGTTTGACTTGTAATCTGTTGAGTTGTGCAATGCTTCGCCTTCGTTTAATTTTTCTTCAGTTGGCTTTACTCGTGGCTTTGGAGTTTTAGCGGTATTTGTGCTAGGCTGTGCGCTTTGTACTTTTCCTTTCTTGATATTATCTTTATTCATATCTTTACCTTCAGAATCAGCATTTGGCGCGATTAACGATTTCAACTCTTCGATTGGCTGACCGTTCATAATACGAGTAGTATTTTCCATTAACTGACGTTGACGAGCAATATCTTCAGAAATTGTATTGACAATTTTTGACTTCTCTTCAAGAGTACGATTAGGATTCCATGATTCAACAAGGAAGTTGGCATCAACATCTGCCTCAACTGCCTCCTTGATTGAAAACATTTTCAAATCGAAATTCTTTAACGCATTTGCATATGAATCATATTCGTGCTTCTTTCGCTCGCGGAAGCCTCCAAGATAGTCAAAGTCTTCACAAATAGGATTAGGCTTTTCACTTTCTTTTATATAGTATTTGCTACCTTCACGTATGATTGCATATATCTTGCCGTCAGCACCTTTCTTAGAAAACTCGATGCCTTTGTATTCAGATTTTGTATCAGGACGATTATTATATTCCATTAACTGCTTGCAGCGGTCTATACTTTTTTCGTAATTACTCATTTTTTAAATCTTTTTTTTATAAATATTATTTAACTTAAAAAAATATATCATTTCCTATATTTAAATTGAATTAGCTTTATCATAACAAATATTGATTAAATATCGGATTTTATCAATATATCCCTCTCGTCTTAAAATTTTATACACTATATTGCCAACGCCCATTGTCTTATTGTGTTTCAAAGAATTAGAACGCTGTTCTTTTGCGAATTTAAGAATGTTTTCGAGAGTATCGATTAAATCATCCATTTCATCTTTTCTTGCTGTATTATAAGTTTCAGCAATATCGTCAATCTTTGTCATCAATTCAGCAGCAATTCTTTTGATTTTAGGAGCATCTTTTTTTTGTATTGGCGAAATTGAGTCTAAATCTGGTTCCTTGACCCATTTATTCTTTTCAAGTGAATAAGAAGGCTCAGTTCTTTTTTCGTCATCTTTAATGTCTTCTACATATAATTCGACATTAAAACCATATATTGTAAGATTTTGATGGTTGTTGTTCCATTCATTTTTTTTCATATCAAGAAAATCTTGGACTATTTCTTTTTTCTTAAAAATTTTTGAAAAGTCCATTATGATATGCAAGTCAACATCTGAAATTTTAGACCAATTGTAATTACATATTGAACCAACCAATTTTATATCAATCGGCTTAACCCATTTTATGTTAAGATAATCAATAAAATCATCGGCAATATCTAATAACTGAAGTCTGACTTCTCCATCTAATTTATCATTTTCCCATATTTTTTGATTAAGATTATTTCTTAACTTGAAAGATGATAATGATATGTCATCAGAATCCACTTCATATATTAATTCCTCATTCATCATTTTGAGTGTTTTCGGTAATTATTTCTTTTTCGGCATTATCATTTGGCTCGCCTTTTTCTTTATCTAATAATCTTTTCAATTCTTCATTTATCGGCTTTATGTCTTTGTTTCCTATTTTTTCATAATCATATGAAAATAAAAATTTTCGCAATGCTTTACCTTGCGAAACATCTTCACGGAAAAGCAAATAATCTTGAACCTTGACATCTTTATATTGATACCAAGCACCGTTTTTGAATAAGATGCGGACATTTTTTAACTTGTTGTCGAAGTCATCGCATTCGCTATAAAGTATATTAGAACTATCGTACCAAGTACGCTCTAAATCATTTTCGTATATCTTATATATTCTCATTTTATAAAAAATGCTTATTTTTTTATCGTTATAATAATAAATATATATTGTTTTTTTGATTTTTTGATGTTATTATTTAAATATCTAAAGTAAATAATTTATGGATTCAGTATTAAAACAAAATAATACAGATTTAAAGGAATATCTTAATCTTCAACTATCAAAAATAGTCGAAAAAATAATTACAAATGATGATATTAAACGCTACGTTGATTTTAGGGAAATCATTGTTTTGTTTTTAAGTGATGAAAACAATGGCTTTAAGAAAGCCTTAAAAGATAAGACAACTAAGACAAAAATTTTTCAAATCGTTGCTGACTACAATGAATCATTAAAAATATTGCCTTCTGAATCAAAAAACATTCAAGACTTACTAAATAAAAATTTCTTGATTGATTATGATGAATTAATTGAAAGTACAATTAATAAACTTAATAATTATGATTTAGATTTTTCTAATAATCCTAGCCTTGTTAAAGAAATTGCTGAAGTTGCCGTTATATTAAATGTCGGCAAAATCTGTGATATATTAAATACTAGTTTTAAGCACTATAATATCTTTAATATTGCTGAACACCTTGAAGATTACTTAAATCGTTTAAATAAAAAAATGCAGCGAGTGAATGTCTCAAATCAAAATACTATTTCGCCAATTCAAATAATTGCCAATAATACTGATAATTCATATATCAGCCGTTATACGATTAACATTTCGCAAAAATGTGCTGAAGGAAAGGTTAGCAAAACAATTGGACGTGATGATGAAATAAAACTTGCCTTTCAAACAATGTCTAAATACAACCAAAATAATCTCATATTGGTCGGCGAAAGTGGGTGCGGTAAGACTCAAATTGTTTATGGTATCGCTCAACAAATTTTGAACAATGAAAGTCCAAGCCGTTTTAAAGATATGGAAATTGTTATGCTAGACCAATTGGCAATAATTTCAAACACTCAATTGCGAGGAATGTTTGAAGAACGTATGCAAGGTCTTACACTTAATTTAAAAGCAAGCAAGAAATATATTCTTTTTATTGACGATATTCATAATGTTTTAAAAAATGGTTCAAAAGATACTGATAATGATATTTCAAAACTATTATCAAACCTATTGAATGACGGTGAAATAATTGTAATTGGTACGACAACTTTTAAAGGTTATCATAACTCAATAGAGACAAATCCAGTTTTAAAAAGGAAATTCCAAAAAATTATTATCGAACCGACAAATGATGAAATTACTTATGATATTCTAAAAGAAATTAAAGGTAAATATGAACGTTATCATAATGTAAAATATAATGATGATATTTTAAGAACAATAATTAAAGTGTCAAAACAGTATCTGACTGATAAATCTTTCCCTTATTCGGCAATTGATTTAATGGATGTCTGTGGCGCGAATAATTGTTTTAATGACAAAAAAGAACTTGCATTAAAGCCATTTCTTACTGAAATAGAAAAATTGGAAAAACAAGACAAATATAATGCTGAAAAGAATGGTGATGTCGTTAAATTAGATGAAGTTAATAAAAAAATCAGTAAAAATAAAACAGAAATTTCAGTCCTTAAACGAGATTTTGTTAATAATGCTGATAAATATGTTACTTCAATTAACGAAAATAGCGTTTTAGATACAATTTCGAATATTACGAAAATTCCTTTGGCAAAACTTTCAGTTTCTGAAAAAGAAAAAATATTAAATCTTGATTCTATATTAAAACAGACTGTGATTGGTCAAGATGAAGCAATTGATATTGTTTGCCGAACAATTAAACGCAATAAAAGTGGAATTGGTAGTAAAAAGCGTGTAATCGCAAGCATTTTATGCTTAGGACCAACTGGATGCGGAAAAACTTTATTAGCAAAGACAATCGCAAAGGAAGTTTTTGGCGATGAAAAGGCAATCGTTCGTTTGGATATGTCAGAATATAGTGAAGAACATAGCGTATCAAAACTTATTGGTTCATCCCCAGGTTATATCGGCTTTGAAAATGGCGGTCAATTAACCGAAGCCGTAAAAAATAAGCCAAGTTGTGTTCTTTTACTTGATGAAATAGAAAAAGCAAATAAAAAAATATTTAATATCTTTTTGCAATTATTCGATGAAGGACGGTTGACTGATAATAGTGGAAATGTTATTGATTTTAAAAATGTTATTGTTATAATGACTTCAAATATTGGAGCAAAAGAAGCTAACGATAAACATCAACTTGGATTCATAAACAATGTAAATCAAGAGAAAAAATCAATAGTTGAAAAGCAATTAAAGAACACGTTCAATCCAGAATTTATTAATCGTATTGATAATATAATTTCTTTCAACCATCTTAGTACTGAAAACTATAAAGACATCATTAATCTTGAACTTAAAAAATTAGCAAAAAGATGCGAAGAAATTTCTTATGGTGTTGAATGGGATGATGAGATTGTTGAATTTATTTTATCTAAGATGAAAGGCCAAGAAGAATATGGCGCTCGTCCAATTATCCGAATAATACAAGACAATATCGAAGATTTATTGGCTGATATTGTCTTAAAAGGAAATGAAGATGAAACACATAATTTAAGATTGGTATATAAAAAAGATAATGACACGATTGTTTGCGAAAAAAATGAGTAGGAATAATTCTTACTCATTTTTTAAACTATTTATATAAAAATACAACTTATGATTACTAGAACTTATTTTGATAAAATAAATACAATAATAAAGGATTCGGAATACAATAATGGAATTAATCCTGTTGCCGAAATGATTTATGGCAAATCATTGACTAGAATTCTTTTACATTTTGATATTAATCATATTAAAGAAAATATTGAAGATAAAACATTTGCCGACGTTGAAAAAATACATCATTATCTTAAATTAACAAATGCTGGATTTGTTGATTTTAAAAATCTTCACCGTAAACAATTATCTAAAATCGATGGAACTGATAAAGTCAGAACAAGTTCATTTGATTTATTATTTTTTTTAATACCGCAAGAATGGGACGGTGGAAAAGGATATGATAATGCCGAAACATTACCAAATGACTTGTATATAACAAAATTTGATAATCAAGAAGTCATCAATGGTAGAAAATTAATGTCTAAGGATGGCTCGACATGGTATCAAGCACGTAATGGTTATGAGTGGAAAGAAGAAGGCGTTTTTACGACAGATACCTTAATTAATGAATATCAAAAATATTTAGATGGTGAGGATTCTGTTGTTATTGGAAAGCAACATTTTGATATTGGTAATGAAAATATAAACCTTGATATAACCAATGTTATAAATCGCTTTTTAAACGGTACTATTCCTAATTATGGAATTGGTATTGCTTTTTCACCAACGTTGGAGACAACTAAAGATAATAAAGATAATTATGTCGGCTTTTTCAGTCGGACAACTAACACTTGTTTTGAACCTTATGTTGAAACGGTGTATGATGACTATATCGATGATAACCGTAACGATTTCGCCTTAAACAAAACTAATCGTTTGTTTTTATATTGTTATTTTGGTGATAATTTAGATAATCTTGATGAAATGCCACGTTGCATTATTGATGAAAAAGAATACCCTGTCAGACAATTTTCTAAAGGTATATATTATGCTACAGTAAAGATTACTTCTGATAGCGATAATTTCAATGGAATGATGTGTTATGATGTTTGGACGAATTTAAAATATAAAGGCGATGCGATTGAAGATGTTGAACTTGAATTTACGGTTAAGACTCCTAAAGTATTTTTTAATGTCGGAAAAGGTCTAAGAGATACTTCATCATTAGCGCCTTCTATTTATGGGATTGATTCAGATGAAAAAATCAAACGAGGCGATATAAGAAAAGTCGGCTTGCTAGTGAATACTAAATATAAGCGTAATGAAGCGCAAAATATTACCGATGCTGAATATCGTATTTACATAAAAGATGGTGAACGAGAATTTGACGTAATCAATTGGGAAAAAGTCAATAAAACGTACAATGAAAATTATTTTTTGGTGGATACGAATATTTTACCGCCAAATAAATATTATATTGATGTACGCATAAAGACTAATCTTCAAACGATAATTCATAATAATTTAATTTCATTTTTCATTACTGAAAATTTAAATAATAAATATTTATAAAAAAAAATAAAAAATGAGCAATTTTTAAACTAAATTGCTCATTTTTTTTATATTATTTTTTATTTTTGCTTTTCTTCATTTCTGAAACATTTCCTACGTGATGGAATGATATTTCATAAAGTTCTTTGTTTTCATCAACAAATTTAATTTTGTCTGAAACCGCAACCATCTTTATCTGATTTGCCTTAAAATATTCGCTGATTGTTTCTTTCATTATTTCTTTAAGTTGTTCTTTACAAACGCCATCAAAAATTGCTTTAATCAAAGAATAATCAACATTTCCAAAATTATTATTGCTTTGCCTTACCTCATTTAATTGACTAGGCTCAAATGATGACTGAGGTATAACAGACTGAGATTGCGTTTGTGGCGGTTGTATTTGCGGTAAAATTCTATCCAAAACTGAAACTTGCGCTCGCTCTTGAACTGGTATCGGATTTTTTTTAAGCATTTCCTTAACAGCCGCTGGTAATTTAGAACTATCGATTCTATCGTCTGAAAATGTTTGCTGAATATTTGTATCAAAAGATGTTTGTGGGGTTTCTAATAATTGAGCGGCTTTTTGAGACAAATTTTTGTCACCTACCTTAATCGAATCAGAACGATTCATTATGCTTGCTATTTTGTTAAAATCGGCTAATGGACTTCCCATATATTTTCTGTATTTTATTTATTATCGATTGCTAAATTCTTTTTTAGCGTTTTTTCAAAATTATCTATATCTTTGTTCGGCTCAAAATTGTACTCTTTTTGACCTCGTTTGACCCTTTCTTGATTAGTTCTTTCCAAATTACGCGCCAACATATCTTTGAATTCTTTCGAGTCATAATAATTATCGGGTTCATTATTAGTTTGGGACGGATTATCATTTATATCCGTTTGCGCTGTATTTGGTTCAAAATTATATTCTTTTTGACCTCGCTTGACCCTTTCTTGATTAGTCCTCTCCAAATTACGCGCCAACATATCTTTGAATTCTTCCGAGTCATAATAACTGACAGGCTCGTTTTCGGGTTCAATTTTAGGTGGATTATCATTTATATCCGTTTGTGGTGTATTTGGCTCAAAATTATACTCTTTTTGACCTCGTTTAGCCCTTTCTTGGTTAGTTCTTTCCAAATTACGCGCCAACATATCTTTAAACTCTTGTGAATTAAAATCAATCGGCTTATTATTTTGAGGCTTGCTTTCAGAACTATTATCTATTTTATCCAAAGTAGTATTATTATTTTGCTTTTCTAAATCGGATAATTTTAAAGGTTTAGAATTCTGCAAACGTTTTGTCTTATTACGATTTTGATATAATGATGGCGAATATAAATCATCTTCATTATCATCATCAAACGAAACTTGATAATCAATATCAATTAATGAATTATCACCTTCATCATTATATAAATTTTTCGTCCATCCTTCTTTTGCTGGTTCATCATAGAAAGTAATATTGGCATCTTTAATTGACTTTATTCTGTCAAGCCTAAATAATTTCCATTTCGGTACCCCTCTCCAAGTATCTCCATTGTATTGGAAAGCACGCAATGCTTTGTTACCAGCCTTGGTAGTACCTAAAACGTAAGGCTCGATATATCTTTTTCCGACTTTATGATGAACTTCATCATCATAAGTTATTATTAAGCGATGACGTTTTTTTATCGCATCTATAATATTTTGCGTACCGATATTTTCTGTAAGTAAAAAATTAGGTAAATTCATTTTGACATATTATATTATAAATAATAACAATAAACTGTTTAATAATCAATTAAAAATTATTTATTTTTCTTGATTCTAACAAAAAAATATGTATATTTATAATATAAGTATTAAAAAAATATATTATGAATTCTGAGAAAATAAATGAAAAATATAATAAGATTATAAGTAATCTTACGTTAAATAATGACGAAAAATGCTATGCGTTAGCATTACAAGAAGCGGTAAATAAAAATGGTTTGAATTTGCGTATTATGCTGCAAAAGCATATCGCTTTGTTAACTGAAATTGTTAATGAAATTCCATTGGATTTTGACGAGTACAAACAACTTATCGATAATGAAATCGTTAATTACCCATCAACGTGGAGAGAAGGGCAAAAAGTTTTTAATGCAATAGATTCTTTGTTCAATGTTGCCCGTAAAACTCAATTTGAAAAAGGTGTTGACTGCTTTTATGATGATAATAATATTGATGATTTTATTTCAACTTCCTATGAAATATATTCGGAATCTTTTTTTAATGAATGATTATATTTATTAAAAAAAATCGTCTATGTGTAATTGTAAGAAAAATAAAACAGCATCTGTTGGCAAAAGTAACATTGTGAAAAATCGGGCACCGCTTAATTCAAAGAAATCAAAACGCCCAACAAAAACAAAAATAATAAAAATAAATATTCGTTGATTATGGGATGTCCGTGCAAGGCAAATCAGACAAAAAGTGCTCAAAGCCAACAAAGAGAAAAAATTAAGCCTTTGGTCAGCGCGCCAAAAAAAAGCGTTAGTAACGATAAAAAATTTTATCGATAAAAAAATAATAAATAAACTAATTTCTAATGAACAGTTATATTGAAAATTTTCCAAATTTAACTTTCGGCAGGATTAGTTATCTATTCTATAATAAATTAGATGAAGAGTATTTGATTAAAAAAATAGAAAATGAATTTAACGAAAAATTCACAATTGATGACTTCGAAATTGCTGATATTTTAAAGACAGACAAAGAAAAGTTTCTTTTAAAATTACATAATAAAGAAATCATTAATCAAATAAAGGAATTCGAAGAATTTGTTAACAAAAAGAAAGGCTATACTTTTTATCTTGATAAGAACAATGGATATGCTAAACTTGTCAGATTAAAACAAATAACCAAATAAAATATGGGGTGGAAAAATCCATCCCATATTTTTGTTATCGTACCATAAGTCCTAATGGCTTGTTCTTTAATATCTCAATTTGTGATTGAACCATTTTTGCATAATTTTCCATCTGATTCCAAGGTAACATCGCTTCAAGGCGTTCTTTTAAATCAGTGAAAATTTTTTCTTCTTCATCTTTACCGTCAGAGAGGAAAATATTATAATCCATCTTCAATTCAGCATCTGGGATTTTAACTTCGCCACTAAATGTACCACGAATGTATCCAAGTGTTTGCTTTGCTTTTGCCGTCAACAATTTTTGGATTGTTACTTTCGTTGGGAAATTGAAGAATTCATAATTTGATGCTTCAAATGGAACTTGGTCGGGAGTTAAAACCAAATCGTTTTTGTTTTCTTTGTAACAAAGGTCTTTATTTTCATTAGTTACATCGTAATATGTGTACCAACAGACGCAATTAGCATATCTGCCCCATCCGAACGAATCATCAACGGCAACTCCTTTATTTGATACACGTGAACCAGGGACTGATAACAAATGTATTATATGAGTTCCATTTGGTCCTGCGGTTACTTTATAAGCCAAATCGCCACGTATTAAAGAATTTTTATATTTCAAATCAACTGACAACAAAGCGGTGTCATATGCACTTCCGACGTAAAAACCTGTCATACCAATGTTTCCAATCTGTGCATATCCACCTCCAAAACCAGCATCTAACGTACCAACAGTACCATACATTGCCGTTCTTGTCGTTGGTGGTGTTATATACAATACTTTATTGATTTCTCGTCCTGCTGGGATTTCATAGCATTGTTTTCCCTTTTCTATGTGAAAAAAATCTTTTTTAAGTTCAAAACTACCTCTTTGCTGTAAGCCTACTTCACGGCTAAACCAATAGGAATAATCACGGGTGAAATCTAATTGCCCCATTGACATTGCATATGTTAAATCGGCTGCGTTTGATATGAAATTAATCTCTTTATCTTTATAATTTAACCAATTTTGCTTTATAATCCAATTTTGCACGGTTTCCACATAACTGTCAACACAAGTTTCTAATAAAAGGCAAAACTCGGTATCAGCAATCTGTATTGGACGTATTGGCCAACCTAATTGGGTTTTAACTTTTTTAAATAAATGTTGCAATTCTTCATTTAGAATCATTTTTAGTATTTTTTTTATAAATATTAAAGTCAAAAAACTTTTTTAATTTAAAAAGATTATATATTTTTGCGAAAATTTTTTTAAAAATAAAATATATGAAGTATAGTAAATATCAACTTGACATTTTTGAAGAGATAAAAAGTGGCGTTGGAAATTTGCTGGTTGAAGCATGTGCTGGAAGTGGAAAAACCACTACACTAATTAATGCCCTTAATAATATTAATGAAAATAAAAAAGTTCTTTTTTGCGCGTTTAATACAGATATTGTTAAGGAACTTGAAAAGAAAATTGGTAAAAGAGAAAATGTTGAAATTAGTACAATACATAGTTTAGGGCGTAAAATTATAAGAACTAATCTTCGTAAAGATATTGAACTGAATGAATATAAATATAACCTCCAATTGTATCGCGAAATAGACAATTATTGCGAAAAATATCAGAACGTTAATAAAAAAAATGTACATAATATTAACAAGTTGATTTCGTTGATGCGAAGTAATTTGGTCTGTGATGAAGAAGGTGGTATCGATGTTATAAAGAAATATGGAATTGTCTGCAACCGTAGCGAATTGCGTGTCGCTATCGATATGATTAAATGGGGTATGAACAATACTGATGTTATTGATTATACTGATATGATTTTTCTACCAAACATATTGAATATGCAGCCTTGGAAATGCCAATATGATTATGTTTTTGTTGATGAGGCGCAAGATTTGTCGGCAGCACAATTGGCAACCGTTCTGAAATGTCAAAAAATCAATACTCGCTATATTTTTGTCGGAGACCCTAATCAAGCAATTTATGGATTTTCGGGAAGTGATGCTGAATCATTTGAAAAAATTAAGAATCTTCCAAATATGAAATTAATGCCGTTGTCAATTTCTTATCGATGCGGTAAAAATATTGTAAAATTGGCTCAGAATATTGTCCCTTCAATACAGTATGAGGACTCTAATATTGATGGTGAAGTTAAATATGATGCGGATTTGAGTGAAATTAAAGATGGTGATATGATTATTTGTCGTAATAACGCGCCATTGATGGATATATATTATAATTTAATACGCCAAGGAAAGAAATGTTATGTTAAAGGAAGTGGAAATGATGAAGATGAAAATGGATTTGGCAATAATCTAATTAGATTAATTGAATCGACTAATATTGAGCCATTGAACATTAGCCTTCAAGAAGATGGCGTATTTATGCGTTTATGTACTAAATTAGCCCAACTTAGAGACCGAATGATGACTGAATACGACATTGATGAAGATATCGCTTTAGGTACAATTCCTTGCACTAATTTAATTGATAAAATCAATACTTTAAAAATTATTGGCGAGAATTTCAACACCGCAAGTGAACTGAAAGAAGAAATCAAAAAAATATTCAATAATAAAGATGAAGAAGGTATATCACTTTCAACGGTACATAAGTCTAAAGGATTGGAAGCCGATAATGTTTACATTGCTTTTCCTTCGTTAATGCCATCTAAGACAGCGACTAAAAAATGGGAAATCGCCCAAGAATATAATCTTAAATATGTCGCAATAACAAGAGCAAAGAAAACATTAGGTTTTATAAAAGAAGATAAAGATTCTCCTTTTTTGAAAAAGAATTTTCTGTTTAAATTAAAGGGAAACGATAGTGTTCTTAAAACAATACCGCAAGAAAAACTTCAAACGGAGACTGTAAAAGACTTCGAAAAAAAAGAAATAAAATCTTTGAAAAGCATTAAAAGCACAAAAAAAGAAACGAATTTGTTATCCTTTGGCAATAAAACAGTTAAATTAAAGAAAATATAATTATATTTATTTAAAAACATAATACTATGATTAAAAGACTGTTAATATTTCTTATGTTACTATTCCCTTTTAATCTTATGGCTCAAAATGATGATATGGTCTATGACCGAACAAATGTTGATGTATGCGCCCATTTTATTGGAAATGGTAAGATATGGGTATTAGATTGTAGAAAATATATTGATGAAAACCTCATATATCCTCAAAAAGGCATTGATGAACAAATTGAAGGCGATGTGAAAATAAATTTTATTGTGGAAAAAGATGGTACATTGACTAATTTCACGGTAGAACAAAGTATTTGCGATGAATTTGATGCTGAAGCAATTCGTATTTTCCATCAAATGCCTAACTGGAAACCAGGCTTATTGAATGGTGAACCGATAAGACAAAGAATAAGTTTTACAGTTACATTTAAATTAAAAAAATAATGTCACGAATATGGTTAATATATTAAAATTTATATTTTTAATCTTTTTTGTTACGCTATCATTTTCTTTTTCTAAAGGCGTGGGGGATGGTAAAATGGCTCTCGTCAGGAAAAACTATGCATCTATTATTAAAGATGAAGTAAGATTTGATGAAAACAATACTTATATCACTTTAAATAATAATTTGGTTGAAGAATATTATAATAAAAAATTCACTAACGATAATTCAGACTTAAACGAAGAAATTGAAATTTTAAGCGTTATTTGTCTTGAAGATTTGAATAAAATTATACTTAAAAATCAAGATGTGAATAATAGTAACGCTATCAATGAAGTTACCCAAGCAATGATTTGGAAAGATAAGTTTCAAATTAAAATCGACTCCTATAATAAAGAAGTCGAAAATCGCCGTGATTCTATAATTCGTTTAAGAAAAGAATACGAAAATAAATGCTATAATGATAATTCAAAATATTATAATTCCCTTAATAGCGCACAGAAAGAAAAGTACAATGAAGACAAGAAAAAATTTGAATCGTTAATAAACCCTACTGAACTTATAAATGGCGTAGGGCTTCAAACTAAAGAAGATTTAAATGATATACTATCCGACTATGTTATAAAAAAAGAGAATAATAAGTTTACATATCAATTTGCGAATAAAACAATTGAAATGACTTATAATGACGAGCATGACAATATTTTGGTTCAAGCCTCTTTTATATTAGATTATAATGAGATTGAAAAATATCTTGATAAGATAAACCAAAACAATGAGTTTAAATTAATTAAAAAATCGTCAATACCTAACATAAAAAATAAATTAATTAAAAATGATTTATTAATTTATAAGTCAAAGACAAACACAAGTTGCGAGATATTTTATGACATCAATTATGCCGAAGTTCGTATCATTAATTTTAAATAAATTACAAGAGCATAAAAAAAAAGCACCCCTTTGTTTAGGAGTGCTTTTTAATTTATTTAACAAATCGATTAAGACCTCTTTTATGCAATGGTCTTTTATCATATTGGTCTGTACCATAAACGTCCCTCTTTATACGGTCTGCTAAAGTTTTATCTATTTTTCCATTTCCGAACATGCCATAAATATTAGGGTATTTTTTTTTGTCTGTCTGCATTTTCTTTTTCATTCCAAATGTCATTATCTCTTAAAATATCTTTAGTATGAGACGGATTATCTTTGAGATTCTGAGTATGCCAATTAGACCAAAACTCAAACTGAGACATTTCGTCAGGCGTAGGTCCAAAATCACTATCATCATGTTGAAATGCGTATTTTCTATCAATGAGACGTTTTCTATCAGAAGCCGCATCGTTAACCCAATAATCAAAACCAGATTCTCTAGGAATATTGAAATATTCACTAGCACCAATGCTAAGAATTCCATCTAAATCATTATCATATGCTCCTTTTTTGATTTCACCGCATAATTTATATGCTTTTTTTTGATAAGCCCAGTCATCATCATCCTCTACGCTTTCTTTAATTTCTCGATTAAGGCTTCCTTTTCGATGTAATGGTCTTGAATTTGCCATTCTTGATGCTTTTTCTAAATCTTTAGTATCTTGCCATCGTTTATCCAATTCGTCTTTAAACATACTCATAGGCGTGTCGTATCTTCCTTTTTCCTGATTCCAGCCATGCATATAAGCCTGTAGTTCTCTTTTATATGGATTATTTTGCTTATAGGCATCGGCATCAAGTCTATCTCTCATTCTCATATCAGCACCATTACGAACTGCGTCAAAATAGTCCCAAGATGCAAGGTTATCGGCTCTTTTATTACCGTTGCCACTGTTTCGCATAGAATGTGGGTCAAGTCCACTTACATATTCAGGATTAAGCCTAGTACCATAAGTCCACATTGAATCAGGGTTTTTACGATATTGTCTTTCTAAATTACCATCATCCATATAATCACTTTCGTTAATGATTCTGTTAACTGATTCAGAGATTAAATTTACCAGTTGATTTCTATTTAATTTAATAGTTTTACTCATTTGATATATGTATTTTATTTATAAATATAATAATAATAATAATAATAATAATAATAATTTCCAAAAAAATATAATAAAAAGAGCGACCCATTAATTTGGATTGCTCTTTATTATTTTATTGAAATTTTATATTTCGTCAATCAACGGTTGCTTCTTCTTTTTGCGGTATTATATGTATCTCTCAGTGTGCTTCTTGCAGAACGACCAATCATTTTATCAAATGGGTCATCGCTTAATGCCATCATACCATATTTACCTGGACTACCTTGATAAACATTTAAGTTAATGTCGTTTTTTGGATTTTTAATTCTATCATCGTTTCCTTTTTTGTTGTAAGCAGCCAATTCGCCATTAGAATATGAAAATAAATCATCTTCAGGATAGTATCCTCTAGTTGCTGACCAATCTCTTGCATTGCCATAAATAGGTTTATTTTGTCTGTATGGGTCATCACCATAAGTCGGTAATTTATCATTCCTATTTGGCAAATCCACCCTATCGTAACCATACATCCAACTATCTTCATTTTCTACTGCTTTTTTAAAGCGTGGGTATTTATCGCCCAAATCATCAGATAAATACCATGCCTCTTCACCATTATTTTTCAAGTAATTCATTAGTAAACGTTCATTTGCTTTACTATATGGCTCTTTTAGTAGTTTAAGGCGCAAGTTTTCGGAATCACGATAGTAAGGATTAACATCATTTACGTCTCCATTTCTATCGAATTCATCATAATCGTCATATTCTCTAATCACTTTTTTTACTGATTCGGAAATCAAATTTATAAACTGATTTTTATTTAATCTAACATTTTTACTCATTGTAATAGATATTTTTATTTATAAATATAATAATAATAATAATAATAATTTCCAAAAAAAATTGTTAACTTAAAAAATTTTTATTATCTTTGCAACGTAAATTATAATAAAAAATATTTATTTAAATAATAGACGTATGAATGTAACTGAATTTAACAACGCAGATGGTAATGTTATTATTGATGACTCAGTAAAAAAGTTCCAAGATATTTGTAATAATATGGTTGAACTGTATACAAAGAAAAATGCTGATTATGGCAATTCATTTCATAATGCTTGCCAAGAAGTACCTTTTTATGCATTTGGCAAGATATATGACAAGTTCAGCCGATTGAAGAACTTAACACTCAATAAAAACAGTAATCCAAACTTTGAATCCTTGGAAGATACCTTAATTGATATGGCAAATTACTGCATAATGACAGTAATGGAAATAAGAAATAAAAAAAATGGTTCACAAATTTAACGTGAACCATTTTTTTGTTAATCAAAATATCAATTAAAAAAATCCTAAAAAATTTGGTGAAGTCTTCATTTTTGATTATATTTGCAAAAAAAGTAAAAAAAATGGAGAGTTTAAAAGAAAAATGCGAAAGATTGAGAAGCGCAACTGATTATAAGTTGAATAAAAATTCATATGTAATGATTATGATTGATGGTAAAAATTTCTCCAAATTGATTAAAAACAATTATAAAAAGCCATTTGATGATAATTTCATTAATATGATGAATGAAGTTGCAATCTATGTTTGCAAAAATCTTCAAAATTGCAAGTTTGCATATGTGCAGTCAGATGAAATTACTTTTATTCTAACTGATTTTGAAACAAAAGAAATGGGCGCATATTATGATTACCGATTATGTAAGATACTTTCGCTTATCCCATCATTCGCAACGGCAAAATTCAATCAGATGGCAATTTCGAATATTCTTGAAGCGCAAGATGATATTGTAACAGCGAGGAAGATGGTTGAAGATATCCGACTTGCTCATTTTGACTGTAAAGCGTGGAACGTTGACAGTTTCAATGATGCATACGCACACTTGCTTTGGAGACAAATTGATTGCGTGAGAAATTCAAAGCAAATGGCAGCGCAAACTTATTTGCCACATAAAGAAATCGTTAATAAGAATAGTGACGAACAAATAAAAATGCTTCTCGAAAAAACAAATATCGATTGGTATAATTATACGGATGATAAAAAGTATGGACGCTTCATTTATAGAGAAGAAATTGAAGTCCCTTTGCCAAATGATTCTGAGAATCCTTGTATCAGACACAAATGGATTGCGCACAATGCGTTCCCTTTATTTGAGAACGGTTCAAAAGAAAAACTAATTAATATGAATATAATACCAATACGAAATGAATTTTAAAAATAATTTACGTTTAATGGAGCCAATGCATTTTTTGACAAAGATTGTCTTTCTGCTTGGGTGTATCAAAAGAGTCCGTTATAATAATGAATCAATGATATATGAATGGAGGCTTTATAATCCATTCACTCATATTATTGTTACATTAGCGATTATCTATCAAATAATTGCATACGGTTTAGTAAGTTTATATGCGCTTTATAAACAATTTTACAATACTGAAATCGTCGTTAATTATCGTTCAGGGAAGAATGGTCTATATAACAAAACTCAAACTGATTTAAACAGACAAATAGGAGAAAAACAGCGTTATGAAGAAAATATTAATAATAGGTAATTTAGGGTTTATCGGAAAAAGATTGGAAGAATATCTAAAAGATAAATTCGAAATATCAACTTATGATATCAAAGAAGATAAAGAGTTCGATTCCAATCAAATTTTTAATGGGGTTGATACAGTTATTCATTTGGGTGCATTTACAAGTGTAGGTGATTCAATGGTTCGTACTACTGAATGTTTGTATAATAATATCTTGTTCTTTGCAACATATGCTGACTTGGCAAAAAAATATGGCGTGAAGCATTTTATTTATGCGTCATCAAGTTCGGTATATGGTGATGATAATAAGCCAAAATCATTCTATGCGGCTTCTAAAAAAATGAATGAAATGCAAGCGGAAATTTATTCTAATGAATATAATATGACGTTTACAGGTCTTCGTTTCCATAATGTCTATGGCAAAAATATGAGGGATAATCAAGCCATCAGCATCTTTATGAAAGCAATCAAAAACAATAAAGATATTGTTGTTAATGGTGATGGACTGATAAGAAGAGATTTCACTTATGTTGATGATGTGTGCAAGGTAATCGAATCTCTAATTAACGTAACACCTTCTTGGAAACATAAGGTTTTTGATGTCGGAACAGGTACAAATACGACAATTAAGAACCTTATATATACCATAATTGATTTGGTTAATCCGTCATATAATGGGCATATATTATATACAAAAGAAAAATCTTATGATGCAAAAACAACCCTTGCCGATTTGACAGAACTGTCTAAGGTAATCGGTGAGGCGAATCTTCCGACAACAAAATTAATTGAAGGCTTGAAAAAAATGATTTAAAAAAATATTTATTATATAATAATAAAAAAATTACTATAATGAATCGTAAAAAAGAACTAGTCGAAAGAATTGTAAATAGAGCCGTTAAAAACATTCTAAACGAATCTTCATATGACTCAATGGGGAATTTTGATGCGGAATCGCATAATGCCGATTTGAGAGAACAGTTGGCTGACGAAGTACGAAATTTCAATGAAAGTCTGAATGACACTATGGATACCCTTGACAGAATAGCACAGTCAGCAACTGACGATGAGATAAAAAGAAGAGTAAGAGTCATACTGAATGCTTTGCTTCAAGCAGGAAGAGATATGCGTGACGTTACGCAACTGATAATGGCAAATAGATAAAAATAATAAAGAGCAATCCATCAATTTGGGTTGCTCTTTATTTATATGTTGATTATTGCCAACCTTGACCTTTTACATATTTTGATTTACCATTTATATAATCTTCTACCTCATCGTCCATTGGCGAATTTAGATTACCATATCTCTCATTACATCCTTTTTTGAGATAGTTGAATCGTCCGTTTGAGTAATTTCCTTTACCATCAAAATTGTTAGTCGTAATAACCTGATAACCATTACGAGTCCAGATATTAGCATTATTTTTTGGTTCGCCGTCATACCTTCGCTGATATTTAGACGTTAAAGCCTCAGATGCCGCATCATCCAAGTCACCTTTTACTCTATTTAGACGTTTACCACCTTTATCCCTTGCGTTACCTCCTAATTGCTGCATCTGTGCGTCTCTTTTCTTTGCTGCGCTTGCGTATGTTCTCCAATCAAGTTCTGTGAGAACTTTGTTTACGGACTCGTTTATTAAATTATTTAAGTCTGATTTCGTAATTGATTCTTTTACGCTTCTCTTTGCGATTTCCTTTCTGATAATATCATTAAGATAGTTTGTCTGCTCGTCAGGCATCCAATTGTCCCAAGCAATACGGTTTCCTTCGCTGTCATATACGAAGAAATCATTTACCATTGTGCTATCATAGTCAATATCGTCAGCATTAGGGAATTCAAGTTCAAACGTACCCTCCCATCCTTCAGAATTGCGAAGAGGATTGATTTCAAAATACGTTATCTTCATATCACTATATTGATTGGCAATGTCTTCGTCGCTCATATAAGCCATATCTTCATTAAGAACTTTCTTGCAAGTCTCAACTATAAACTTATTAAATTGAGACTCTGTTAATTTAATATTTATTTATAAATATCAAACAAATGGGAAAAAATATCAGATTAAATGAATCTCAATTTAATGAACTCATAACAGAATCAGTAAATAGAATCCTTACAGAAATGGATTGGAGAACCGCAGTAAATGCCGCTAATAAATCACGTGCAGATTTTAGAGATATGGTGACTCGCCGTGCAATGGAAAAACTTGACCCTTATGGCAGTTATGGTAACTTAACAGGACAATATGGTATCCCTACTGACAAAATTGCTAAAAAAAGTTGGAACAGCCCTAAAGGTCCTGTTCGATGGGTTAATAAAGACGATGAAATACAAAGAAAGATGAAACAAGCCGTTAATCTTTCTAAATTTGCTGATAGCGCAATTAAAAATAGATTTGGCGATGAATCATATTATAATAATATGAATGGGGTCGGCAAAGAATTCCCTCATTTTAGAAAAACACGTAAAAATAGAGAATTTGGCGGTGGCGGATACTACGAAACTTTAGACTATTACCCAAACGAGGATTACATGTCAGGGGAATTCGATGATTATGAACTAACAGATATGCCACAAAAATACCAAGATACGGCAAAAGAAATTAATGATTTCCAAAATGGCAAATCAAAATATATAAAAGGCCAAGGTTGGCAATAATCAACGCATAAAAAAATAATAATAAAAAAAGTATTACTTAATTGTAATGCTTTTTTCTTTTTATCTTGATGGATGTCTGCCTTGCCAACCTTTGTAATAATCATCATATGCACCACGATAAGGGAACTCTCTGAAATCAAACGGTTCCTCGTCATTTCCATACATAGCCTCTCTTGGGAAGTATTCAGGAAAAGCATTTTCGAGTTTTTCTTTATTGCTATCGCTTGCCATTTTCCAAGCATTTACAAGTGCAGCCTCAAAACTGCCTGGTGACTTGCTCTGACCAAATTGCTGGTCAATTACATGAGCCTCGTTTAAAACATTATAAACTATATTGCTAACATCCGATTCTGTTAATCTGATTACTTTTGCCATAATATTATTATATTTTTATTAATTTATTTAATTAGTTATTAATTTATTTCATTAAAGACGGAGGTAACTCATCAATCATGATTTGGTCATAGATAAGTTTTCCGACAACATTTCCATCAGTAAATAAAGTGGTGCCGTGAAAACCATAGCCGTTTCCAAGAGTTTGCCATGTGAATGGGCATTCAGATTGTATTTCATTAAATAAATATTTCAAATATTCGCCAACATCATCATATCCGTTTTCTTCAGCATCGTCTTCTGCTTGTGATATTGAATAATAACCGATGTCATAAGATTTAACTTGACCGTCTTTTCCAAAATTACCATTAGAATCTTCCTCAGAATAAAAATCTTCTCTTGCCGAATTAACTTCATTTACAAGGCGGAGTGCTGCTTTTCTCGTTACTTCGTTTGTTACTCTTAAACGTTTTGCGATTTCATTTCTTATGATATCTTCCAAATATTCTGTCTGCTCATCAGACATTTCATTGTCCCAAATAATTTTGTTGCCAACTTCGTCACGCACGACAAAATCATTCACCATGCTTGAATTGGTATCGGGAAATTCAAGCCAGAAAGTACCGCTCCATCCATATGAAAATTTATCACGTTCAATGTCAAAATAGGAAACCTTCATGTCGGAATATTGATTTGCCTCGCTTATAATACGACGCACGACCGATTCGGTTAAATTATTCAAGAATCTTTTATCTATCTTAATTTTACGTTTCATATAACTGTTATTATTAATTATAAATATTAATTAAAACCGATTTTTAAATTTCATCGAAAGTTTATTTGGCATTTCTTGATATTCCGAATATTCATCATTATAGTAATTATTTGGACTATAGCCTTTTCTTATTGTTTGCCTAAAATCTTGCTCACTGTCATAGTTATTTAACAGTTCATCAATTTTTTCAAAATTGTCAGAAATGATTTTATCAAGAAAATAGTTCAGTAAATCCTTATCAGTTGTGTATATGTGCTTCATGACAAGTTCATCCCTGAAAAACATTGGTATGGTTGCGTTGCTGTTTCCATATAGTCCAATCTTTTGAAGCATGTCTGCCAAGTCTTCAGTCACAGCAAAGATAATATTGTCATATTCGGATATTACTTTTAACATTTCATAACCTTCTCTTATGTTCTTTGGCGCAAAATGCGAAACCTTGAAATAACCATTTGAAAATTGCCCGAATATAAATGAATCTTTATATTGAAAGAAATAAGCGTGAAATAAAATATAAGATAAAAATCTTTCAAAACTCAATGAAGAATCCTCTCTTCTTCTTTTCATCGCATTGTCATATTGAGAATAAACTTGCCTTAAAAAATTAAAATCCTTTTCATTAAAGCGTTCTTCTAAAGGTATATCATAATCATCATCATAATCAACATAATCGAGCATTTGATGCAATTCATTGTCAATCGAACCTCTAAAGCCGATTTCATCTGAAATCTGCGAAACAAAAAGTCTTCTTAGATAAGAATTAAGATTAAATGACTCATTAAGAGTCTGCCTTATTATCTTGCGTATTCTGCCTTCATTAATCAACATATTATGTATAAAAAAAAATTAAAATATTTACAATAATAAATATTGTTTTTGCCTATCTTTGCAAATTAAACTCGTTGATTTTATCATATATAAAAATAGACGTATCATTAAAAGTTTTCTTCACCCATTTTAAAAAATTGTCACTTTCTTTCCATATCCCCGAATCAGAATAAATTCTTTCAAAATCCAAATATATGTCAATGCGCTTGATTAGTTTTAAGGCATCATCCTTGTCTATCCTTTTTAGATTACTGTATAGTCTTTCTTCCGCTTGTGAATATGGCTGCGCATATATTTCCTCATCACCCATTTCATCATAATTGTCAGTCGCAAGCATCGCCACGTCCTCACGGCTTGATTGCAGCGCATTACCTTCGTCCCTGTTGAAATGATACATATAGTCAAACGGCTTTACTTTTCCATATCTCCCAAGCCTTGCAGTATCAATCTCCAGTCTGATTATTATCCAATCCAATGCATCATTGTGAACAGTACCGCCATATCCGTACTTGGAAGTCATATATGGAAAACCTTGTACTCCATTTCTGTTTCTTGTGAAACATAAGTTGTTCGGCAATTTCGGGCTAACACTCCATTCCTTTTCTGAATCAGACAATCTGAAACCATATCTCGCAATATATCTGAGTTGTTTCGGACTTAAAAAATGATATAACGTCCGAACATGCGTCTCATTAATAATATCTTTCAAATACCTGTCTATACTTTCATAAATGACTTGACGTAAATATTCGTTTTGCATTCTTGTTTATTTTACTATAAATATACCTTGCAATATAATAAAAATGAGCGAACCATAAAGATTCGCCCATATGTTTGATATGAAATTAAAATTTGATTGATTGTAAATTGTCTGAGGTTAGAGTTTGATTGATGGCTGCTTAGTATTCTTCATCATAATTAGGTTCTTCAACCATATTATTATTAATCCAATTTTCTATCTCATCAGTTAGTTCCTTTCGCCCATATACATCAAACCATCTTTGGAGTTCTTTATTTATTGGAATCTGCCTTCCGTAACCACTATGACCGCTCAATAAGAAATCCAATTCTATTTCACCATTCCCATAATAACTACCTCTTAAAGTGTACCAATCATTATCACAACGTGCTTCAAATTCGTAATAGCCGTCTTCATTAGACTTTAAACTTGTTATATGCCAATCATCAAAATCAATATTACCATTACCAAGGTTTATCTCATTTATCATTCTATTGACTGATTCTTTTATTATCTTATGTAAGTCACTTTCAGTAAGTCTTATACGTTTACTCATATTATATATTTTATTTATAAATATAATAATAATAATAATAATAATAATAATAATAAATTCCAAAAAAATTGTTTGTTATATAAAATTTATATATTTTTGCTAAAATATAAATACAAATATATGAACAATAAAAAACTTAATGCAAGTGAACTTTCTGAGTTAGCTAAAGCGGTTAAGGTTTTAGTAAACTGGGGAAAGTGGAATTTATACGAAATACAGTGCAAATCAAGCATAAATGCTAAATACGCTTTATCCAACATAGAATGTGAATACCTTTTGGATATAAATGGAAAGACATTAGCAAAGAAAAAGTCAGAAGAAATAGAATATATCTCCATGTGCAAATTTGACGGAATATCAATGCCGCCAACAATAGACATGTCATCATATATTACTATCTGATAAAACATAAATTGAATTAAATATAAAATAAGTATGAGCACACTATATTATTTTAATAAGCCTGTCACACTTAACGAATTGACAGGAATCGGATTGAAATTCGAAGACTGTAGAGAAGTTAGACTTGCCGCCCATCCTTTTGCATTTACTAATGAAAAAGGACATCAGGTCGCAACTCAGTTTATAGACGGAATTTACGAAGACCCCCTAATATATGAAATGATGGGAAGTCCAAGCCTTATTCTCGAAATATGCGATAAACTTGAACGCAAAATCATTAGCTATGGAGATAAGGAAAGACCACACTATGATGAAAATCTTATTAATCTTCCAGAAGATATATTTAATGAATGCACTAAAAAGTTACGGGAAAGGGTTATAAATGAGATTGATTATAGCCCATTTGAACCTGTATATAAACTAAAAACATTCGGATTATGTGGTGATGATGAAATTGTTATACTCGGAGAAGAAGTATTAATTGGATTATATAAACCTAAAAAAAATGACTGATAGCAAATTTAAAATTGGTGACACGTTTACTAAAAAACATACACGAGATACAATACCATTGAGGATATATGAAATCAATTATACCCCAATTGAACCTGTATACAAATTAAAACAAATCATGTTATACGGTGACGATGTTATCCTCGGAGAAAAAGCATTAACAGAATTATATAATAAAAAATAAAGTTAAAAAATTAACATAAGTATGAGCGTAAGTTATTATTTAAACAAGCCTGTCAAACTTGGCGATGTGAAAAAAATCGGATTGACAGTCATTGATAATAGAAAAGAAAGTCCTGACTATTGTCCTTTTGGTATAACTAATGAATTAGGAGACGGAGTTGGAGTCATTGAAATGGATACAAATAATAGTGACTGCGAAGATGACTATGTGATAAAAGAACTTGAAGGAAGATTCTCTAGAGGCGGAGCAACAGTCATTCTTGAAATATGTGATAAACTTGACTGTAAATTCATTACCGATGAAGATTTTGAAATTGCATGTTATGAGGACAAAGAAATTACAGAAGAGACCTTTAATGAAAGAACTGAAAAGTTTCGGAAAATGCTAACCGATGAATCAGAATAACTAATACCAAATAAAAAAAGAGTAACCAAATTGATTTTTTTGATTACTCTTTTTCTTTTTATTCTTTATATAAAAATTTATAAAGTCAAATTTTTAAAACAGAAAAATTTTTTTGGAATTTTTTTTAGATGAGGCTTTTATTTTAAAATAAGGACCCCCTTTTTGGAAAATGGATGAAATTTTTCTGGAATTTTTATTGACTAAACTGTTTGCCCCAAAAACGCATATTTTTTGCATATATATGCAGGGGATACGGAACAGCCCTCCCCCATAGCCCTATGTATATTTATGCAGAAAAAATAAAGTGCAATTTCTTGCACTTTATTTCTATATAATTTATTTTTCTTTTCCGTTCAAAATATACTTAACCGCTTTCTCTGCTTGTGATGCAGCGAAGACCAAAATTTTTGGTTCTTCTTTTATCTGCTTCAACCAACCTTGAATATAAGCAACATTATTTGTAAATGTTGTCGGTATATTTAGGTTTGTGATGTGAAGTAACATCGCTGCACCCATCTCAGCAACTAACTCTTCTTTAGAGTATTTTTCGTTGCCAAATCCGTCATTTTTCGTAATTCCGTCACGATTTAGACGATTTTTTGCCCCAGTTGAGTGCGTTAATTCGTGAAATGTGGTGCTATAATATTCACTTTCATTCTCGAAAGAAGATTTATTTGGTACTACCACTTTATCCGCAAAAGGTGCGTAAAATGCTCTGTTTGAGTTAATTGCGTTGCTAAAGTCGATTGTTTCTCGTGAAACATATTCGTTTATAATGCTTTCTGCATATTCGTCCGCCTTAAAATTTGGCTCGCTTTCTGTTTCTGTCTTCTTTTCTTTAAATTCTTTTTCTGTTATATCTGTTGTGTCACGTCCTATTTTAAAGACGTTGATATAACGGAGGAACGGAATTTTATCCGTATCGCTGTCTTTATTTTCGTCAAATGGACGCAACTTGCCAGACTTTTCGTCCTTAACCATAAAGGACCAAAATACTACGGGAGTTGCCTTGCAACCTTTGACAATGTGCCCACCATTGTCAAAGATTTGCTTTGCCGTTGCCCATTGTCCTTCGAAACCTAAAACGAACTGGTTAATACCTTTGTAGTATCTGCCATTTGCCCAACTACGGGCATTTCCGAAAATTGCATCATCAGACAATTTTGCCGATGCTTTCCAAGGTTTGTGCCAAGGGAGTACGCCCTCAGTTTCAACCATCTTAATTATCTGTTCTGCTACGATTTCGTAGACGTTTCTTTTTGTTTCCATATTTCTATTTTTATTAAGTTAATAATGTTTTGTTTTCTTTATCTGTTGCAAAGATACTAAATATATTTAATATACCAAAACTTTTGCAGAAAATTTTTAATATTTTTTTAATTTTTTTGTTTTACCTTATATAATATATTATATATGCGTTTTAAATTGTGATAGATGCTAAAATTAAGCGTTTTTAGACGTTTAAAACTGAAAGTAATACAAATTACCACAAAGGTAAAAATAACGGCTCAAAAAGCCTGTATTTGTCTTAATTTTCATTTAACAATTTTTAACATTTGTTTTAACATTTTTTAACTAAAAAAATTTGGTGGGGATTAAAAAATGATGTACTTTTGTGTTGTGGAAAAATAGGCTCTTCCGTGAGCAAAGTTTTTGCCTTAAAATTAGCCGTTTTTAGCCGTTGTTTTTGTTTCGATAATAGTTTATACTATTTCAGTTTTAAAACGTCTAAAAACTACCTAAAAATGCGTTACAAGTATAAACAGAATGTTTTTACTATATCACAAAAACAACGTGAACAGGTAACAGAAATATTTTTTAGATTGTTTTAAAAAAATTAAAATTTTGTTTGGTTATTTCAAAATTTTTGTTATGGGATTTTTTTGTGAAAAGTCCGTTCTTTCACAACACAAAAGTACAACATTATTTTGAACCGACCAAGAAAAAAGTGTTAAAAAATGTTAAAACAAATGTTAAATTTTGTTAACGTAAATACAGGCTTTTTTAGCCGTTATTTTTACTTTAATGATAGTTTATATTATTTCAGTCTTAAAACGTCTAAAAACTACCTTAAAATGAATTATGATGCTTTTTATAGTGTATTATAATATATTATATATAAGGTGAAAAAATAAAATTAAAATTTTTTAAAAAAAGTTGCAAAAAGTTTTGGTATATTAAAATAAATAACTATCTTTGCAATGTGAAAATAAAACAACAAGTTTAACAATTAAAAAACAAGAAAAATGGAAAAAGTAAATTTTATTTTGTCGTTGAAGAAAGGTCTTTTTGGAAATAAGGTCGTAACAATTACGACTCCAAAAATGAACAAAAGAAATAACCCGTTTATCTTGAACGGGGACAATGTTCAGAAGATAACATATTACAATAATATCGGACTGGGCATTAGTTACGAAAACACAATGAACAACCGAAAGGAACGAAATGGCGAAGAACGCAATTTCGAGGCTGAAAAGCCGTTTGGTATGTCGTGGGAGGCGTTCCCATTCATTTTGAAGTCCGACAAAGACCCTAGTCAGAAATATTTGCGTATGCAATTTTACGCAAATACCACTTGCAAAAGTGTCTATCTGATAAATGGTCACTTAGCGACACCAAGTGAAGTGGAAACAATAAAAAAGTTCATACCGAAGAAAAGCGAAAGCGAAATAAAAGTACTTTCGGTTAAATTGCAGAACGTTGTTAAAATCAAGCAATCAAATGTGAGTGCGAGATTTTAAGATAAAAAAATAGGGTGCTAAATTAGTGCCCTATCTTTTTTGTATTTAGGTACTTATTTGAGTATCTATGTATATTTAGAAACGCAAAAAAATATTTGCGTTTTTGTTTGGTTATTTCAAATTTTTTGTTATGGAGATTTTTGCGAAAAGTCTGTTTTTCCACAACACAAAAGTACAACAATTTTTGTAACCAACCAAGAAAAAAGTGTTAAAAAATGTTAAAACGAATGTTAAAATTTGTTAACATAATAGATGATATTTTTTTGTAAAAAAAGTTTAAAAAAGTTTTGCCATATTAAATAATATTATTATATTTGCATTGTGATTAAAACAAAACAATTTATTAACAATTTTAAAAATTTGAAATTATGATGTTCACAATTTTTTATGCTGCATTTTTAAGTTTAATGTTTGTTTCATTCTTAGCGAAAGAAACAAAAAGTAAAAACTATCAGATAAAGGCAATTTTGCAAGTTGTCTATTTAACGGCAATTTTGCTTTATAGTAAATCATACGACAACGCACCTTTCTTTTTGGAATTTTCGTTGCCGTTGATAATGCTCGATATGTTGTATTTCATATATGACAGATGGAAAAACAAAAATGACAATTTAAGCGAACTGATTGAAGGAACGTTCGCAATTTTCTTGCAAATCTTTGTTTTTCTTAGTTGGGAGTATTAAACAAAAGATTAAACAGATATAAAGAAGATAGCAAATGTATTTTAAAAAATATGTTTGCTATCTTTTTTTTGTGCCTAAAATATCAAGCATCTAAATTCAGCCAATTTTAAAGCATCAAATTAAGTGTTTTTTATTGCTGAATGATAAAGTATATACAAAAAGCATTTTAACGGCTAAAATCGGCTTTAAAATGCTCGACAGGGTAGATATATATTTTTTGTTTATCATAGTAAAAGCGATGAAACGGCACAAAAAGAAAAGTCCGTTTTTTCCACAACACAAAAGAACAATATTTTTTTGAATTGACCAAATAAATTATGTTAAAAAATGTTAAAAATAAAATTTAACAAATTTTTACATATTTTTTGTTGCGTATATTAAATATATTTATTATCTTTGCATCAACAAAAACAAAGAAGTTTAACAATTAAAATAATATAATAAAATGGAAAATTTTACATACAACAAAGGTTTAGCCGTTTTGGGTTGCAATTATTTAGGTTCATATAGCCAAAGCGCAAAATTAGTCAAGTCGTATAATCACAATTATCTAACATACGGCATCTACCTTGCGCCTGCAAATATGAGTGGGCACAATGTTTGCCCAAATTCACGGCATTGTCGTGAAAACTGCCTTAATGGTAGTGGGCATAATAAGGGAGATATTTTGTCTTCAAAAAATATCATCAATAATTCAAGAATAAAGAAAACGAAATTATTTTTCGAAGACAAAGAAACTTTTATGCAAATCGTATTGCACGAAATTGCAAAGTATAAGCGATTTGCAGAAAAGAACGGCAAAAAATTTGCAGTCCGTTTGAACTGCACCAGCGATATAGATATTTGTGATTTTGTTTACAAAGGTAAAAATATTTTGGAGATTTGTCCAAATATCCAGTTTTACGATTACACAAAGGTTCGCAAATATCTGTCAAATAATAAATTTGATAATTATGATTTAACGCTATCTTTTAGCGGCTATAATTGGAATACTTGTAAAGAATATTTAAATAATAATGGTAGAGTGGCAGTTGTTTTTTACGGCAAAATGCCAAAAGCATATAAAGGTTATAAAGTTGTTTGCGGTGATGCTTACGATATGCGTTTTTTGGACGAAAAAAATATAATAATCGGTTTGAGTTATCACAAAACAGCAAACGACTACAAAAGCGGTCATTTTGAGCGACCAAATAATAAATTTATAGTGGTTACGGAAAATAACAAAGATTGCGAATTTTAAATAAATGAAAATAAGGTGCAAAATATTGTACCTTATTTTTTTTGTGATTTTTTAAAAAAAAATGTTAATTTTGTTTGCTATATTAAATATATTTACTATCTTTGCAGTGTGAAAATAAAACAATTAACAAACAATTAAAAACAAAACAAAATGGAAACAAAAAGAATTATCATCACTTTAGCATTTATGATTGTTGTTGCACTCGCTTTCGGTGCAAAAAAAACGACAACAACGATTAAGGAACGAATCACACTGGAGCAGTGTGAATTTGAGTATTACGATACTCACTCCGATACGTATTTAGTCAAAATAAAAAGACTAAACGGAACGGAACTAAAAACCATTGTAACCAAAGATATATACGAAAATATGCAAATGAGTGGCTTTGCGTGGTCGCTCGTTTTAGACAAAATGAAGATAAACGGAAAAGAAAAAGTTATCGTTTCCATTATCCCAGATTTGAGCCGACGACCAACAAAGTAATAAATATATAAAATAAAGCATCATCAAACAAAAGCGAAATGATGCTTTATTTTTTTGTTTCCTCCAAAAAAAGTCTTTTCAAAAGTCCGTTTTTCCACAACACAAAAGTACAACAATTTTTGTAACCAACCAAACAAATTTTGTTAAAAAATGTTAAAACAAATGTTAAATTTTGTTAACTTAAAATTAGCCGTTTTTAGCCGTTATTTTTGCTTTAATGATAGTTTATACTATCCCAGTCGTAAAACGTCTAAAAATGCCCTTAAAATGATTGATAAAGCATTATTATATAATATTATATTATAATATAATTGATATTAAAATAAAATAATATTTTTTAAAAAAAACTTTAAAAAAGTTTTGGTATATTAAATATTATTATTATCTTTGCAATGTGATTAAAAAACAAAAAACATTTATTAACTAATAAAATTAGAATTATGGCAACAAAAAAAAGTGAAAGCCTTATGTCGGCTTCTGTCGAGTACATTACCAAACAATTAAAGTACATTGATAGTCTAATTGCGTTTCGTGAAAACGCTAAAAGGCAGTGGGGCACTATTGCCGACACCTTGCTTGATACCAAGGGTGTACGATTGGGATTTAGAAAAATCATCAACGAGAACCGAAAGTTAAACGATTATCTTTCGGAGTTGAAGCGATTGAGAAACCGAAATGCAATCGCATCTTGCATAGAGGATATAACGTACACCCTAGACAACATCCGAATTTACATCGCTGAGTTAAGCGACCTTGTAACGAAATCGGATATATTTAGCCGTCCGATATTCGCTGATGCCAAAATCTTGAATGAGAACGGCAAAAGACTAGGTTTAAAAACGTTGATTCAGCGTTCAACATCTTCTTTAAAAGAAATTGAGAAGTCAGTAAACAAAATAATAATACTAAACGAAAATAATGTTAGGAATGTTATTTTGTACTAAGATAAAAAAACGGTTGCCAATATGGTAGCCGTTTTTTTTGTTGTCTACTATTTAGGTACTCATTTGAGTATCTTAACATTTTTTAACAAAAATAATTACCAATTTATTTGGTGTATTCGGAAAAAGTCTTTATCTTTGCATTGTGATTAGAAAACAAAATGTTTAACAATAAAAAATAAAAGATATGGTTACGACAAATCGAATTGACTTAAAGTTATTTGATAAGGTAATATTTAACGAAATATTTACCTTTAATCTAGGGGTAAATATTCTGCTATCTGAGGACGGCTCAAAAATCGAAATTAAGCCAATTAAGGCACTGGACGAGTTTGGTGGCGATGGCGCAATCGCAATCGCTAAACTGGTTTGTCAGAAACTAAATAGCAAAGGTGTTTATCCTTGCCGAAACAACGGCACACTAGAATTGACGTTACAGCATCGGAAATTTGAGGTGACCGCTTTAAATAATAGTTTTATACTATCGGTCATAGATACAGACGTGGTTGCCGTTATGACCGAAAATAAGGCTTAAAATAAGGTATAAAAAGTTGAGCACTATAAATAAAGTGCTCAACTTTTTTTATTGCCTTTAAACGATAAAATTTGAAATGTTAAGAAATGTTAAAAGTTGAAAGAAAATTTGGAAGTTTCAATTTTTCTTATTATCTTTGCATTGTAATTAAAAAAACAAATAACAATATGAAAAAAAGAGAAATTATAAAGTTCTTAATATGGAGCATCGTTCTCGCTCCGATTTACTATGTGCTATTTATGGTGTATTCAATCACACCAGCGACAATAATCTTTTACATTGTCGTGCTAATAGGTTTGTTTATCTTCTTCTATTTCGTTATAGAGAATAAAGATGATTTCAAAATCTAAAAAAAAATAAAAAAAAGTTGCAAAAGATTTGGTAGAATCAAAAATTCTCCTTATCTTTGCAACATCAAAACAAAAATAAGTTTAACAATTAAAATTAAAGATTATGACAACAACAGAGAATAACAAGGTAGTTTATTTATTGAACGCATTTTCGCTTCAGATGATAAGCGGACATTGTATAATAGAGGTCGAGGACGTTGACACCCTCCCAGAGGGATTGACATCGGCAATCGGACACCAAGACACCGCAAACGTTTTGGGAGTGCCAATGAATAGAATCAATGTTAGCCTAAAGGAAGGCGATGTGGCCTACGTTGCCCAGTTGGTAGGCGGTCGCTTGCCAGAGGGTGCAACAACACTCCCAGAGGGCTTCAAATTCGTCTTCAAAAAGGTTACTCTTCATACTGGAGAGTCTTTGAAAGCGAATTTTGGCTTCTGAGGCTAAAAAGGTGGGGTGAGATTCCCCACCAAAAAAATAAAAAAAGTTGCGAAAAGATTTGGTGATTTCAAAATTTCTTCTTATCTTTGCAACGTCAAAAAGAAATTAACCCACCCCGATAGAGGGTACTCCCGTAAGAAGTGAATCGAGGAGTTAAGGTTGTTGGGCAGTAAGCATGAGCCGTGAAAGTAAATATGCAAAACCCAACGTAAAAAAACGAGACAAGGCACGGAGTTAGGTTATCGCTTAACCGAGGAGTGTTAAACCAAAAGCGATGCAACTTGGGCGGTTTGGAGCGTGAGAAATACAAGCCGTTTGTGTGGGGATTAGGAGAATGACCACGGGGAAGTACAGGAAACCTTTCCAATTTTTTATGGTTATAGTTGTAAATTTTAGTTTAAAGGCTAATTGTTTGTGAAAATAGTTAGTCTTATTTTACTCACCTCATAGCTCAGTTGGTAGAGCATCACACTTTTAATGTGAGGGTCTTGGGTTCGAGTCCCAATGGGGTGACATTATAAGATTCATAGAAGTTGGCGGTTTGTGAAAATAGTTAACTTCGCCTCCTTCACCCTCATGGCTCAGTGGTTAGAGCACCATAGTAATATGGGAATCTTGGGTTCGAATCCCAATAGGGTGGCATCTAAGGTACTCATTTGAGTATCGTTAAGGTTAATAATGTTTTTTTGGTTTTGGTTAAGTTACAAAAAAAGTGGAGATTCCGTTTGGGGTTTTCACTTTTTTTTATTATCTTTGCAGTATCAAAACAATTAATAACAAATAAAATATTACAGATATGTTTATAACACACGAAAATTATAATAGAAACTATAAAGGTTGGTTTGTGGTCTATGCTGGTCACGTTGCCCAACTTTCATTTAAACTTAAAAAATACCAGTGGATTCTAGATTCTTGCGGTACTTGTGACATACTAGGAAGAAATCTATATAAAAACCGTGCTGATGCCGAAAAAGAGTTGGAGAAAGAAAAAGCTGCCATTGCTAAAGAATTGGCAAAAAAAGATAACTCTTCACTTGATTTAGGCGGTTTTAGTGAAGATGCTGGTATTTACGGATGGGATTTAGATTAAAAAAATTAAATTTCATTTGGTAGTTTAAAAAATATTGTTTATCTTTGCAGTATAATTAAAAACAATTAAATAACAAAACAATGAAAACAAAAGTATTATACATTGATTGGGATTTAGATGATGTCCCAATGGAAGAAAGAAAAGAAGTATTGGCAAGTCTGCCAGAAACAATCGAAGTTGAAGAAGATTTTGACGGAGATTTGGCAAACTATCTTTCGGACGAGTATGGATATTGTATTAACGGCTTTTCGCCATCTAAATAAAAAAACTTGCAAAAAGATTTGGAGGTTTCAAAAAATCTCCTTATCTTTGCAATGTAAAAACAATATTATTAACAATAAAAAAACAAGAATTATGAAATGTATTGATATTATGGTTGATACAAATATCGTTTATGACGAGGTTTTTGTATTTAATAGACCTATCAATATTGAGACAAGCGACGATAGCCGTTGTATAAAAGTTTCTCTACAAGATGAAGTCGATATTTATGGGGTAAAAGTCGATATGAGTAATGCAGTTGTAAAAGTAGTAAGACTTATCCAAAAGTCGATTGAGGGAATTGAAGTGAAAAACGAGGATGGAGGAACAGAAGGCATATATATAACCAAATGGAAGAATGAACTACACATGGAGACTTCTTGCGCACGTTTTTGTATTATCAAACTTTCAGATTATAAAGTTCAAATAGGGGTTAAAACATACATCCCAGTTGTAAAGGAATCTTAAACGATTAAAAAAATCTAAAAAAAACTTGCAAAAAGATTTGGCAGATTGAAAAATATTACTTATCTTTGCAACAGCATATAAAACATAATTTTAGAAAGTTATTAATTTAAGTCTGATGTCAATGGTTTGTGAAAATCGTTGGCATTATTTTACCAATTAATGTTAATTTATTCAATTAAATCGGGAATTTCTTTTGGAGTTTCCGATTTTTTTTATTATCTTTGCAGTATAAATAAAAGAAATTATTAACAATTAAAAAATAAGAATTATGTTTACAAAATTTTATCGTATTCAGAAGAATGGATTAACGACAGACGTAAAGTTTTTAGCCATAAACGGCAAATACCTTTTAGAGGAAGGAAATAATTTTGTTGCCTATGGCGTAACCGAGAATATTACCAATGGTGTTCCAAGAATCGTTATTTTTATAATAGGTGACGAAAAAGGAAACCCATGCAGCGAAATTGAAAAACGCTTTAAAAGGCTTATTATTAAGTCTGATAAGTATAGCAATAAGATATATCATCGAAGAAAATATGAAATGATAAGCGCTGATAGTGAACATTTTTTGCGCACTCCTAGTTTTAGGCTTGAAAGACATTTTGGTATTAGATAATCTTAAAAAAAGTGGGCAATTCATTTGGATTTCTCACTTTTTTTGTTTATCTTTGCATTGTAATTAAAACAAGTATTAACGATTAAAAAATATAAATTATGAAAAATAAAAAATCGTATAACGTAGAATCTTATCTACCAACTGAAAAAGTTACTGGCGATGGGTATATATATCCTAATGCCAAAGTTTATGGTTGTGCTCGCATAGTGCCTCCCGAAGAAAGAGAAAAACTTAGGAAAAATAAACAATCAAATATTTGATAGTTTGAATTTTTCTTATTATCTTTGCATTAACAAAATTAAATAATTAAAAATATGGAATGGAATTATAAAGGAATCACAATATATATAACTCGTGAAGGAAATTTTAACTTCACGATATTTGGTAAGGCTTATGAGCGTGATACACTACGCAAAGCAAAAAAACTCATAGATGAAAAGACCGCTGACTTTTACAAAATGTCTCATTCAGATGTAACCAAAATGCTTAATAAGTTAAATTATAAAGAAAGAACTTTTGTTATTCAACTTATTAGCGAATTGGGACTACATGCTAATACTAATTATTGTGATGCTGGTATTAGTGAGGATTTTGTATTTGAGTACGATTTTGAACTTGATGAACTTAATAAAAACTAAGCAAATGAACGAAAAAGAATTGCTCGTTTATCGGGCATTAGAAAAAATACAAAGTATCATAGACGAAGCCATTATGAAGGACGATAGTGGCTTCGTTAAAGAAAACCTGTCTGATTTTGCGGATAGGGCTAAAATACGTCTTGATGGTTTTGTGTCGGATTGCTATAATGCTGATGCCCAGAGAGCATTGGCAAATGATATTATCAAAGATATTGACGAGAATCTTAATATATACAAATGCTTGCCAGAGGCGATTATCGTTAGGATTCGATATATTGATGAGCCTGGCAAAGAATGGGCAGGAACCATTCTGATAAATGAAGATAAAGAAGATAAGGATTTTGATTATTTTTATCGTACTGCTTCAAAAAAAGAAATTGGCGAGTTAAAAGAAGAAATCCGTGAATTGTGCAGCCGTTTAAATCATTATACTAATTGGTATATTGATGATTATTGCGGAATGTATTAAAATGTGACGAGCAATCTCATTAAGGTACTCATTTGAGTATCTTAACAGATATAATAAATCTTGTTTTCATATTATTTAATTGTTAAATTATGTTAAAGTTGGGAAATTCATTTGGATTTCTCAACTTTTTTATTTATCTTTGCATCGTAAACAAAAAGTTAAACAATTAAAAAAAAATTAAATTATGGAAAATAAGATGAATTTCAATGGTATTTCAGAGGCTTTTAGTCAGTTGAACGCTGCAACAAAGAATCTTAATGCACAATGTATTGAGTTTCTTGCAGACATCGTGAAGAAGCAAGGTGGTTTAATCGACATGGACGATTTTAGTGATGCGGTTAGTATCGTCTATAATGGCGGTAATCACCCAGAATATGCTTCGGGTTATTCAACGGTGCATAACATACATCTAAATGATGATAATCGTCTTTACGTTGGAATAGACGAAGACGATGATTATTCAATAGAAGACCTTTCGGCAAGCGAATTGTATTACATCGCTTTAGTAATCTACGAAGAAATAGAAGACTAATTAAAATAAAAAACTTGGAAGAATGTTTGTTTCTTTCAAGTTTTTTTCTTATCTTTGCAATATCAAAAAACAATTAAAAACAAAGAATTATGAAGACAATGAAATTTGAAACATTTAAAAAGAAGATAATCGAAAGTTTAGATTATCATCTGTTCGAGAGCAAGAAAAACCTTGATAATTGGTTTCTATGCCAATTAGGGCTTCTTAAAGAGGGCAAAAGACCTTTTTCTTGCCGTAAAGAACTAAGTGACAAGGCGAAAGAATATATAAATCGGGCTGATGTTAGACAAGTCCACGAACTTGCAGAAATGTTTGACGATGTTATTCCGTCATGGGTAAGTAACTGTTAACACATATTCTAAGAGAATCTAATAAAAAATTGCAAAAAGATTTGGTAGTTTCAAATTTTTTACTTATCTTTGTAACATTAAATAAAAAATAATAGGATGCCGTACATCCGAATTTACGCTTGTGGACTATCCTCCTATGGATGACTGATTGTAGCAATACAATGTACTAAAAAGTAGTGATAGGTTGAAGCAAGAAGTGAAATATACCTAAATCATAGATTTTCGTAGAATTTCGTATACGGTTAAGACTTGTAACATAGAAATGCAGGATGGAAAAAATGGCTATTTTTGGGTGTTGATAGAGAAAAAATAAATTTAGCTGTTGATTGTTACTTATGCCGATTGTTTGTGAAAATAGTCGGCATTTTTTTTGGTGTTTTCGATTTTTCTTATTATCTTTGCATTGTTAAACAATTAAAACAATATAAAATATGAAAGTAATCGTAGATATTAAAAAAACTGAACTCTATAAAGAAACAATCGAGTTCAGCAATGTCGTTTGTAAATTAAAGACTAATGGTACAAACGTTCTTGAAGTAATCCTAATCGAAAAGAATACTTCAGATTGGCGAGAAATCCGCAAAAAAATATTTGATTATATTGTTGAGGATTTACAAAAGCACAACATTAACGCGAGATTTGACCTACGCGAGTTAATCACTATACCAAGTGGCATGGAATTTATGGTTAAAGAGAAGAATCCTAATCTTGGCAATATAGTGGAACTCTCTGTTAATTCGGTCAGCAGAAGTGTAAGATTTGAATAAAAAACTTGCAAAAAGATTTGGAGGTTTCAAAAAATCTCCTTATCTTTGCAAAGTAAAAACAATTAAAACAATAACAATATGGCAATTAAATTAACGCATAAGAAAGTAGAAAATATCCTTTATTCCGAAGATATTCTTCGGGATGATTTCACAACGAAAATAAATTTCGTTCTTTCAGACACCAAAAGAATAATTTTTATTCACGCTGATTGGATTGACGAAAAATATAGAAGTTCTGCGGAAGTAAACGTAGCAAGAACTTTATACGAAAAGATAAACAAAGACGTTGGTTGTGAATTGGTCGAATGGAATTCAAACTACATTAAAACAAAAAATCCACTCGTTTATCTTAGAGTTTTCGAACTTGACAAGTATACAAGAATCGAAATCTACGAAAGAGAACTTAAAGTTGGAATAGCCTAAAAAACTTAAAAAAAGATTTGGAGATTTCAAAAAATCTCCTTATCTTTGCAATGTTAAAACAATTAAAAAACAATAAGAATATGGCAGTACAATTAAAATTTGATAAAACAGAAGACATTCTTTATATGGAAGAAGTCCTTTGGGGTGATTCTTCAACGAGAATAAAGTTCGGCCTTTCAGAAAGCGAAAAACGAATTTATATTCACGCTGATTGGGTTGATAAAGACTTGCAAAATTCTGTGGAAACAGATATAGCAAAAGTTTTATCTAAAGATATAAACAGAGACGCAGGACGTGAAGTTGTAAAATGCTTCTCAAATTGCATTGAAGCAAAAGATAGCCATATCTATTTTAAACTTTTTGAATTTTATAACTATACAACAGTCGAAGTTTACGAAAGAAAGTTTAAAGTTGAGTTGGTTAAATAACTTTCGATACCACCAAAAGCGGTTATTGTTAAACTAAAAGTGCAGTCTGGTGCGTGACGTAGTGAGATAATTTCAAGAAATACGAGTCAGACTATCGAAAGTAAAAAAACTTTAAAAAAAGCCGATAATTATTTGGCTATTTTAAATAAAGTTAGTATCTTTGCAATGTCAAAACAATTAAAAACAATAATAATATGGTAACAGATATTTTAACAATAACCGACAACAATGACGATTTCTCCGTCAAAGTGGAGAAATCAGATTTTATGCCACCGAATAACGATGTTAGTTTCGTGGTAAAGAATCTAAAAGACAAAAATTGTCTACGACTTGGGCAGATGCTTTTGGATAGTGCATTTGTTGTTATGGACGATGATGGCGATAATCCAACTTCAAAGGTAAAAGTAACAATTACTTATGAACCGATTGCCGAATAAAAAAATGAAAAAAGTCACTAAAAAATTTGGTTTTTCCAAATAAAACTAGTATCTTTGCAACGTAATTAAGATAGAGATTTGAATTTTAAATGTTTATTTTTCATGTACTAAAGTTGCGCCATTTGTGAAAATCGTGTAACTTGAAATGGGCGGGTCATCTAACGGCTAGGATTGCAGATTTTCATTCTGCCCATAGGGGTTCGATTCCCCTTCCGCCTACGTATCATATACATTGTTTTTTTGAATAAGTTACATCATTTGTGAAAATCGTGTAACTTGCTAAATTGCTCATTGGTGTAATGGTTAGCACGCTGGTCTTTGAAGCCGTCGGTACAGGTTCGAATCCTGTATGAGCAACAATATCATATCAAACAGTGGCAGACTTGCACCATTTGTGAAAATCGTGTAAGTCGAAAAACCTCGGATGGTGGAACTGGCAGGCACGAGGGGTTTAAGCCCCCTTGACCAGTAATGGTCGTGTGGGTTCGAATCCCACTCCGAGGACATCTTTTTTCATAGGACACAAAAAGGCTACTTACAAAAAATTACATAAATATATTATTTGTAAAGTTAGTCATACTATTTAGTAGCCACACCTCCTTTCTATGCTATAAGGTACTCATTTGAGTATCTTATAGTGAATGGACTCGTAGTTCAAATGATTAGAGAAACATTATTAAGGGATAACTCAGTGGTTAGAGTGCCATTCTTATAAAATGGTGGTCGTGGGTTCAAATCCCACTCCCTTAACAATAAAAATTCTTAATAATGAAAGAAAAAATATCTGAATATTATAAGAATAAAGGGTTTGATGTTGTTTATGTTGGTGTAAATAAAGACCCAAGAAGAGTTGCTACATTAAGAAACTATACAACAAAAACTTCATATACTATGAGTTATGCTAAGTATTTGTACACAAGTTTTTATAAATGTGATATCCCTCATGGTGATGAAATCGACCACATAAATGGAGATAAGATGGATGATAGAATAGAAAATCTACAAGTTATCTCGCGAAAGTATAATATTGCTAAAGACCACAAACGTAAAGAAATGGTTGAACTTACATGTCCTGTTTGTGGTAATAAATTTCTATTTAAAAAAGGGAATTTATCTACACATCCAAATCCATGCTGTTCAAGAAAATGTGGTGGCATAAAATCGCATTTTCCTAAATAATCTGAGCAAAACGAATTTACAAATATTACTTTGTTTAACATTTTCGGTCACTTACAAAATATTTTCTTTGATTTTATTTTCAAGATTTCAATATTTAACATGTATTCATAAAAGTATTAGTGACCATTTTTCTTGAATTTTTGTTTTCTATTTTTATATTGTTAATAATTGTTTTTCACGAAACTGAGGGATTCATTTGGATTTCTCAGTTTTTTTATTTATCTTTGCATTGTAAACAAAAAGTTAAACAATTTTAAAACAATAATAATATGTTTATAACAGAAGGATTTACAAGAAATATGGTAAAAAAGTATCCAAATTTCTTTGAGGGGCATTATTTTATCATTCAACTCCGATGTCTATCTAATGAGAGATTAATCGGAAAACTATCAAAATTAAATGATGGGAAAATAACGTTTGAAGATATGTATAAAATCGAAAACAATACGTATATTCATTTTGATGGTGAAGATACGTATGACCTTGAAGATGTGCATATTTTCAATCCAACGTCAACAATAATCTATGGCTTTTTTGCCTTTAAAAACAAAGAAGCCGAAGAAGAAAATCGTAAAAAAATTATAACATCTTTTGACCAGATGAACGCTATGTTGGCTGGTCTAAATATTATAGAAAATTCTGTATATGGCGATTTTGGCGCAAAGGAAAGTTAATAAATGTTAAAACTTGGGAATTCGTTTGGAGTTTCCAAGTTTTTTTCTTATCTTTGCAATGTAAATAAAACAAATGTTTAACAATTAAAAACAATTAAAAATATGGGACAGGTTTTTAAACTAATCATTCTGAATGACGCAAGAAAGACTGCTTCAAATAAGAATAAGATTTTTAAGTTTCTTCATGGCTGTTATAATGGTGTCGGCATCGGAAAGTTGTGCGAGTTTTCATACATTGAAAATTGGGCGGTTAACGTTTTCTTGTCGGAACTGAAAACACCAAGAAGAATCGTTTGCGCTGGTGAATACGCTGATAACGAATCTAAAAGCAAATCCAATCTTTATGAACTTTGCAAAAATCACGGAATGGAGATTGATTTTGACAAGGTTTCAAATAAGGTGAAAAATCATACTTTTCGTTATATAATTAACGAAGACAAAAAAGTATATCTTGACCTTAACGAAAATCTTGAACTTGCCAAAAGTGAAAATGAATGTGTCTATCACCCATTGCCAATTTTGATTAGTGAGGGCAATGGTCTAGGTGCGAGCGATTATGAGGGCATATCAATGCAATATGTCGGAACGTGGGCAAGGGATTTGATTCGTGTATCGGGTAAAAAGCCGAGTGATAAGAAATATAAGAAAGAAACTTATATCTTCTTTGAGAATTTCAACCCAGTAAGAAAATTGTAAGCATTTAAATTATTAAGTATATGGCAAATTATAAAACGATTGAAAACGGAGCATCAATTAACCTAAGTGTTGAAATTGGACGTGATTGTAACGGTTTCTATATGTATATTAGCGATAATATGGGTGGTAGTGGTATTGATGTTTCGGGGAATACGGTTGATGAAGTAATTAAGAATGGAAAAGAATATCTAAAAGATTATTTTTTTCAGCGTGATGAAGATGGAAATTTCATTGAAGAATAATAGAATGTGTTGAATTTAAATAATGTTAAAAGTTGGGAGATTCTTTTGGATTTCTCAACTTTTTTTATTATCTTTGCAGTATCAAAATAAGTTAAACAATTAAATAATATAAGATATGGAATACAAGGAAATAAGCAAAGTTGTAACTGAGAATGTGGTGAAAACTTTTGTTGCTACATTTAGCGATGGAACAAAGAAAAAAGTCAGAATGTGGTATGAGGGTCGTGGCGTTTGCATAGTGAACCGAAAATCAAGGCGATATGGGCATTTGCTAAATGCTACCGATGAATATGACAAATGGGTAAATCTTGTTCCGTTTGTCAAACAAGACGTTGATGTTTACAAAAGAGCTGTTAAACGAGCAAAAAAGGTTGAAAAAATGCTTGAAGAAAGCGGTTTGTGGGCAAACATTAAGAATATGCTTCATACGTTTCTTTATGAGAGAAATGAAGAAGAACAAAAAGCAATCATCAATGTTGCTTTAGATTATCCAAAAAATTTTAATGGAAAAGATGCTATCTTTACAAGATGGATTTTTGAATCATTGGCAAGAGATAGATGCTTCAAGACAATTAACTGGCTTTCTTATGATAAAGAAGAATATGAAAAACTTCTTGAAGAACGAATAAAAGCCAAAGAGGATTTTATGTATTTTTGGCATAAAGTGTATGATAATCGCATTAGTATTGAAAAAGGCGAAAATGGTATGCTTTTGGGATATTATTCAGAAGAATATACTGGTTGCTTAAATGGTTATTATTCTATTCTTCTTGACGCAAAACACGCATTATTCTGCGAAAAAGATTAACATTAAAAAATTGGGAGATTTATTTGGATTCCCCAATTTTTCTTATTATCTTTGCAGTATCAAAACAATTAAAAAACATTATATATGGAAATACAAGATTTAATGGCAGGGGATTTTGTAAGGCACAAGAAATCCAAGGTGGCAATTTTAATATTCGAGGTTGATGCTGATAGGGGTGTAATCAACAATTTATCGGACGGCTATTGTAGCGAAATGAATATTAAAATAGATGATATTGAGCCGATTCCGCTAACTAATAAATTTTTTGATAAGCACGGATTTGTATACATATTTGACGAATATCCAGCCTTTTATTTCAATAAATTGGAAATTAGAGAAAGAGAATTAACAGCGGAAGGACTTTGCGAATATGAAATAAACGTAGGCGGAATATCTGTGCTGATAAATTATGTTCACGAACTTCAACACATACTACGATTGTGCTTTGGAATTAAAAATTTAAATGATTTAAATATAATAAAGCCAATATGAGTTTGCAAAAAGAAATGCTATGGTCTTTACCTCATAGAAAGGTAACAAAAGGCTATGCAAGACGTAAACGATTTTTTAAAAGGCAAATGAACAAATTTATTCGCTTGCAATCCAAAGACATTGATTCAGATGATGTCGGTATCAAGACTAATCGTAAACCATATAAAAAATGGGACGATTTTTATTGGTGATTAATAAAAAATCATTATCTTTGCAGTATCAAATTTAAACAATTAACAATATAAATTATTAACAATGGAAAATATATTAACAAAGAAAATCGAAGAACTATTAAAGAAGACTCCTTTGTATTCAACTGATGGAGTTGAACTCGGAGATAAAAAAGTAATCTGCAAGTTTTTCATACCATTCTATAATTGGGCATGGTACGTTTTCGAGGGAAATAAGTTACCTAATGGTGACTGGGAGTTCTTTGGTATGGTTAACGGATTTGAAAAAGAAATGGGATATTTTTACTTGTCAGAACTTAAATCCGTTGGTGCAATTTGTGATGAAAGCATTTTCAATAAGTCATACAAAGAAATAAATATCTAAAAAAATAAGAATTTCTTTTGGTGATTAATAAAAAATCATTATCTTTGCATTGTTAAACAAATTTTAAAAAAATAAATGTTAAGAGCCGTAAAAATAAGATTATATCCAAACAAGGAACAAGCAACAATGATAAACAAGTTGCTTGGTTGCTGCCGTGTTGTGTATAATCAATGCCTTAACAGAAAAATCGAATCATATAAAAATGACGGCAAATTAGAAAATCTTTCTACCCTTAGTAAATTCATTCATCACGAACTTTTGAAAGATGACAATTTTCTTTATCTAAAAGAGCATAATACAAAAGTTTTCAATCAAACTCTGAGAGATATGCTTTCCGCTTATAAGAATTTCTTTGAACGGCATAGTGGATATCCTAAGTTTAAGTCAAAGCACGACAACAAGCAATCTTGTAGGTTTGCATTTGATACGATATCAAGAAGAAATGATTATACAACATATCATCTTTCGCTTGCAAATATAAGAAATATCAAGTTCAGATGCAATGAAAAATATGCTCAATATCTACAGAAACATCATGATAATATCAGGCAAGCAACGTTAAAAAGATTGCCTTGTGGTGAATACTACTTGTCAATCTTGGTTGACGGTGATTTGACGCGCAAAGTAAAAGAAACAGATTCTGTTGTGGGCATTGACCTTGGTATTAAGGACTTTGTGATAACAAGTGGCGGAGAAGTTTTTGAGAATCTTCATTTCAAAAAAATTGAATCCAATAAGATTAAGAGACTACAACGTCAGTTGTCTAAGAAAGATAAAGGAAGCAACAATAGAAACAAGGCAAGGATTAAACTTGCTAAGTTATATAAAAAGATAAACGATAGAAAACGATACTATCTTCATGCCGTAAGTAATTCACTCATTAACGAAAACCAAGTTATATGTATGGAGGACTTGAACGTGAAAGGAATGGTTAAAAATCATAATCTTGCCGAAAGTATTTGCGAAATGAACTTTGGCGAATTTAGAAGAATGCTTGAATACAAGGCTCAGTGGTATAACCGAAAGATAGTATTTGTTAGCAGATTTTATCCGTCAAGTAAGACGTGCCATAATTGTGGTTACATCAATAAAAACCTCACATTAAAGGATAGACAATGGGTTTGTCCTCAATGCGGTGAGGTGATTGAGCGTGATTACAACGCAGCATTAAACATACTTGATGAATGTTCGAGAATAATGGGAAACAAATTTTCCGATTAGATAAAACAAATAGGTAGCAGTACTACCGAATTTACGCTTGTGGACTATCCAACTGTGGATGAACCAGTTAGAAATGATTTGCTAAAAAGCAGTGATAGGTTGAAGCAAGAAGTTAATAATGAGCAAGTTTAATTTTGTTCAAGTTTTAACATACTGTTCATAATTGTTAATAATTATCTTTTTCCATCCTTTCCAATAATAAGGTACTCAAATGAGTATCTAAAAAAATTGCAAAAAGATTTGGTAGATTCAAAATTTCTTCTTATCTTTGCAACATCAAAACAAAAGTTAAACAATTAAAAACAATAAACAATTATGACAGATTTTTATTCAGAAGTTAGCAAACTTAGAAATAGTATCGAAAACGAGATTATTGATGCTATGGTTAAAAACGGACTGAAGGAATTTAGTTTCGAAAGACCAATATTTGTAACCAATAATGAAGTAGCAGGCGAGGGGAAAGTTTATAAACTTGCTTTAGATATAAACAACGATAACGGCAATAATATGTTGGTGATACTCTCAACTTGGGGTAGTGATAATTATGATGTTGATGCTGAATATTATAATACAACTGAATATTTCATTGAAGATTTGTGTGAAATTCATTATCTCTTCTTTGAAGAACTGAATCGTCAAAAAAATACTGATGCCAATGGAGAAGATTAAAATCTTGTCGGATTACGGAAAAGTTTATACCCCGAATACGGTTATTAGCATAGACAATTTGCTAAATGATTATAAAGATACCGTTGACGAAGAAGATTTTGTAATCGTTTCTCAATGGGATGAACGAAAAGCGGTCGAATTTATTGCTGATGCGTGGGGTTTGGAAATCGAGTTTTTAAGTTAAGAATATATAGATAAATCATATTGAGATTAAGTATATTTGTGTGAGTTATGAGTGGTCACGTTACCCACATAAAACTACGGGAATATAAGCAGAAATATACTTTACTCGCGAGAATTTCAATATGATAATTTATAAATCTGCAAGTAACGAATTGGCGGCAGGTAGTTCGAAAGCACGAGTCCACGTTACGGAAAGGGCTTGCAGATTTTCTTTCAAAGAAATAAAAGCCGAAAATGCTATGGCAAGAAATTCCATAGTAGAATCTCCCTAAACGGTAAAAGTCCTTGTACGAGATAATTTTGGTGTAAAAAGGAAACACGTCACTTATAGTGAAGACCAAGGTTCGAGTCTGCGACTTTATCTCGACGCTAACCAATAATGTGTAAGGATTACATCGTGCTAAATTGAAGGAAAGTGGCAAGCAAATCACTACCCCATAAACTCTGTGCTTGGTCGGAGTGCTTCATAAATGCGTAGGAGATACCTAAGTTGAAATTGTGGGTGTATATGAGAGAATAATACACTTAGTAATTAGTAACGTTTTGAAGAGTGCGAGTAGTATACGTTCATATCTTGCAAGAATTTTAATATGGTAAAAGACGGCTTATACTATAACAGACAAAGCATTTTTGTTTGGTTTAATTTTAAGTTTTTAAATTATTAATTTTTTCATAGATTTACTGGTCTGTGAAGATAGGTAAATCTTTTTTAAAAAAACAACGCAAAAAAATTGGTAGATTAAAAAAATCTCCTTATCTTTGCATTGTAAAACAAAAAAAGAAATAATATGTTGAAAGAAACAATTCAAAATGAGTTGGTGACAGCCATTAAGAGTAAGGATATTCAAAAGGCTAATGTCCTAAGAGGAATCAAGTCGGCATTTACCGAATTTGAGAAGTCTCCTAATGTAAAGGGAACTCCATCTGATTCAGATTATGTTAAGATTCTTCAGAAGATGGCAAAGCAGCGTAAAGAGACTAGAGATTTGTATCTTGAAAAGGGTCGCAAGGATTTGGCTGAGAGTGAAGATTTCGAATTGGGAATCATTTCAGAATATCTTCCAAAGATGCTTGGCGAAAAAAAAGTTGAGGAAATTGCATTGAAATATATCAGCGAACTTAATGCCGTATCTATGAAAGATATGGGTAGAATCGTTAAGGCGGTAAATGCAGCATACCCTAACCAAATTGATGGTGCAATGCTTGCTAAAATCATCAAGGCAAATATTTAGAAATAGTATTATTTTTCATGAATATATCCAGTCACTTACAAAAGACATATCTTAAATTCACTTATTTTTTGCAGAAGTGTTAGGTTTTTTAGTGACTATTTTTTTTAGCAAAAGAATAAAATTTTATCCTAAACATAAGTCAAATGATGCTCAGTCACTTACAAAATATGTATGTTAATTTTTTTGCATTTTATATAGATAGTGACTATTGTTTTTAACAAAAGAATAAATAGGGTGCCGTACACCCGAATTTACGCTTGTGGACTATCCAACTATGGATGACCGAGGTATTTCTTCCTAAAAAGTAGTGATAGGTTGAAGCAAGAAATAAAATATAGTAGGATTTTAAATTCTATTATAATTTTATATACGGTTAAATGTTTGTTTCCGTAGACAAATAAAATAGTTGTAACAAATATTTTGTTTGTTTTGTTTTTTAATTGTTAATTTTTGTTAAAGTTGGGAGATTCTTTTGGATTTCTCAACTTTTTTATTATCTTTGCATTGTAATTAAAAAACAGTTCAAAGGCTTGTTTTTAGAAGAAACAAGTTATATGACTTGTTTCTGATTTTTTATTAAAAAAAATTCAAGAAAAATTTGGTGATTACAAAAATAAGCAGTATCTTTGCATTGTCTTTAAGAAACAAAGAAACTATAGATAAATTAATCATTTCAAGAAGTTAATTGTTTGTAAAGATAGTTAACTTTCAGAAGTTAATGGTTTGTGAAAATAGTTAACTTCGCCTCCTTCACCTCATAGCTCAGTTGGTAGAGCATCACACTTTTAATGTGAGGGTCTTGGGTTCGAGTCCCAATGGGGTGACTATTTTTTAAAATGTTACTTACAATATTAAAAAGACAATTTTTATGGGAAAAATTTCGTTGAAACTAAAAGGAAGTAACAATCCTTTCTATGGTCTTGACAATTGTCTTGACCTATTCGAGTGTGGAACTGGTGACAACATCACAACTGAAAAGTTGGATAAGTGTTGGGAAGAAGTTCGTGAATCAAAAGGAAAGAGAATGATGTTTTTCTCTTTGCTGTTCTCAATTGGTGATATTACCAATCGTCAGCACAACATTTTCCGTGGTAAGGAGAAGGACGGTGGTGGAAACTCAAATCGTGAGGGTTTCTATTGTATCTTTAATTGGATAAAAGATAAGCATCCAAAGCAATTCAAGAGATTTCTTTATGCTGGTTTATTCGATGAATACACTTGCTTTGATTTGCTTTTCCGTTCGAGAGTAAAGACAAGCAACGGTAAGGTGGTTGCCGTGTATGATTCGCTTGGTGGCGATACTTATTATTCAACCGCTCTCCTTGACTATGTTATCAGCATTATCAAGGGTAACGACCCTTACAAGAAAATGCTTGTTGCTAAGTTTCTTACTTTGCCAAGACTAAGCAAGCGTAAAGGTCATGAGAAAATGTTGCCAGAAACTAAACAAGTTATGCAACATAAGATTCATTTCTTGTCTCGTCTTTCAAGAAAGATGGAATGGTCGTATCGGGTTGACGGTAATATTGCCATCTTTAAAGGTTACAAGGAATGGAGAAAGAACTACAATGGCGAATTGGAATCAGTTCTTTTCTCAACCAATAAGATAGCAGAGTTCACAAAGGACGGTTTTCTTAATTGGTACGGCAAACTTCCTGCTTTGGCGAGAGGTCGAGTTACTTCACGCATAATGAAAAACGAGAAGTGGGCATCATTCCGACCTTTGGTTGCTGAATGGAATGAGTATAAGACTATTAAGCAAGCCGAGCAAAGATTGCTTGAAGAAAAGATTCGCAAGGGCATTGCTACGGAATCTGAAAAGGCTAACCTTGAAAAGATTAAGAAAGAAGCTAAAGTTACCGTTGGTGCGGTTGACTTCCATCAGATTTACGAAGAAGCAATGAATGGTAAGGTTGACAAGTTGAAACTTGAATCATTCATTAACAAGATTAATTTGCGATATAATAGTCTTGTGTTCATTGATGCTTCGGGTTCAATGAGTGGCGCACCGTTTAATTTTGCGACTTTCTTGGCTTCAATCTGTCTGATAAAGAATCCAGATGACAATGCAAGAAACCTTGTAGGCTTGTTTAGTGACGAGGCTGGATGGTACGATAGTATTGGCTCTGAGCCATTAGTTAATCCTTTGTGGAGTTTTTATGAGAATTACACAAAGATTAATGAATTTTGTCGTAAAGAATACAGACAAAGATTTGGTGGATGGACTGATATTACTACAATCATCGACATGATTAAGGCAAAAATGACAAGTGATACGGATATTGTTGAAAAATTAAAGCAATATCCAGTATGGACGATAATCAGCGATGGTGAGTGGAATGAACTCCCAGAACCAGAGTTGTGTATTAACGACCTTTTGCATCAATGCGAGAAAACATTGGGTTTCAAGCCTTATATCGTGGCTATTGATGTAAATCGTTCAAATCGCATTAAGGTCAAGCGGTTTGGTAATATAGATAATTTTATTTATATTCCATCAAACCCAGCACAGATTGAAACGTTATTGACTAATTTCGATAACTTGACATCTTTTGACATTTATATGCCATTGAAGTCGTTGTCTCAGTCAAATCGTTATGAACTTGTTAGGCAACACACGTTTTAATAGCGATTTTTCTTAAAAGATATTAAAAATCGGGAGATTCTTTTGGATTTCTCGATTTTTTTTATTATCTTTGCAATGTTAAACAATTAAAAAATAAAAGACAAATGTACAAATATTACCCATCAAAATATTCTTCTTATGAAGAATACATCGCACACTTAAAAAAACAAGGTTTTATCGCTGAGATTGGTAAAGACAATCTTAAAATCGGTGATAAGATTTTCTATTTTGGTAACATTTACAAAATTGTTGATATTGGCGAAAAGTATTATACATTTAAAAATTTAAAAAATGGTAAGACTTATGCGGATATAATCAACAAAGTTAATAAATTTGCATTAAAAAAAATATAATAAATAATTATGGAAAATCGAAAATATATTTTGACCGACGAAACAAGAAAAGTTGAAGACCGTATTCTTCATAGAATTAAGGCAGTCAAGAACTTTAACGGTGTTCATGAAGGTGACTTGGGCGGTTGGGTCGAGTCTGAAGATAACCTATCGCAATTCGGTAATTGCTGGATTTATGACAATGCTATGGTTTTGGATGAAGCAAAAGTTTTTGATGATGCTACAATTCGTGACAAGGCTGCAATTTATGGATGGGCAATCGTTTGTGGTAAGGCAATGGTTAGTGGTCATGCTAACGTTTGTGACCATGCTATAATTACTAATGAAGCAATTGTTTCTGATAGGGCAATGGTTAGAGATAGAGCCAAAGTTTCTGAAAATGCTTTTATTCATGAAATGGCTTGGATTTCTAACAATGCTTGGGTCTATGGCGATGCTGATGTTTGCCACAACGCAACAATTAGCGGTTATGCTAGGGTAAAATCTAAAGACGATTATGCCGTATATGAAAATCATTGGAGTCGTGGTGTCAGTGGTTGTTACTTCACTTGGACTCGTTGTAACAATATGTGGAAAGTCGGGGATTTTTTTGGCACTGGTGAGGAACTAATAAAGAAAGCCTATGAAGATAATGAAACATGGGGTAAATGCTATGAAGCCATCGTAAAGGCGCAAGAAATAATATCAAAAAATCTTAATTTATGATTAGCATACTTTTATCGTGTTTAAGTGTCTTACTTTTTTTCGGCATCATTTTTAAAATCTTATCAGAAAAAGGCGATGAATTAGACAAAGTTGGAACTACGATGATAAAAATCAGTGGCGTTGGCTGTCTTATTATTTTTGGACTTTTATTCTTGTTGTTTATTGCCGTTTTTTCAATTTGCCTTTTTGGTTAATAAATGTTAAAATTGAAAAATTGTTTGGTACTTTCAACTTTTTTGTTTATCTTTGCATCAAGTTAAACGAATAATAGTATTAACAATTAAAATAGGAGAAAAAATGACAATTATTGACGAATTAAAGCAGATTGCAAATGTTTGTAAGTCTTCAACTGAGTTTGCCAACAGAGCCAAAACATATTTGGCAAAAAGCAAGCATATCACGCAGCCGATAATGAAAGATAATGAGTTGCGAGATATTTATCGTGAAGTTGAATATGACAGAGAGGTTGAAAAGGGTTGGGAGAGATATAATAAGATAATTCTTCCAATGCTGCATCAGCGAATCGAATGTCAGCATCTTTGGTATGAAGTGTGGATTGACCTTTCGGATAGTTGGAAAGACAAGTGGATGTCAACTTTCCGATTTATGCGTGATGATGAAATTGTTGAGGTCTGTGTAAAGTTCCTTAATGAACAGGAACGTTTCTATTCTAGTGTAGATTATACAGACATGCTCAATAGTCTAAAACTACATAATGTTAATTGATGGTTAATAATTAATATCTTATCCTTGTCAGTTCGTGAGAATAGGCAAGGATTTTTTTATTTAGTAAAAAAGATTTGTTTTTAACATTTGTTAACAAAAAATATTTGGTGGTTAGAATTTTTCTTTGTTACTTTGCAAATGTAAACAAGAAACAATATTTAATTAACAATTAAAAACATATAAGAATATGGAAGAAAGATTTATTTGTCCTAAATGCGGTCACGTCTTTGAACAAGGCGAATGGAATTACAATTATGATACCGCACTTTTGGATTTTTCTTGCCCCGAATGTGATTGGGAGGGCACAGAGAAGCAAGTTATAGATGCTGATGATTTTGAACGAAATTTCTCGCTTCAATTTAACAATGATATTAACAATTAAAAAACATATAATTATGACAAACAGAGATTACGTTAATGAGTATTTCAAAGCCATTAAAGACCTTAATGCCGACTTGGAAAAAAGAGCGAGAAAGGCAATTATGGAATTTGACAAGGAGATAGATATTCTTGCAATTATGGCGCACGATTTAAATCTTGATAGAGAAGACACGGAAGTTTTGGATGCAGCCTATAATAATTGCGAATATGGTATTGCTGTATCAAGGTATAATGAAAACATTGATTGCGCTATATTAGGTGTGCGTTACAACAAGGATAGTCACATAATAGAAGCCTTTATGAAAGACTTTAGTAATGGTCTTATAGACGAGTGGGTGAACATTAATTATTTGAGTACAGATGCTAAAAGGTCTGTCTATGTAACAATACTTGAATACATCGACCAAGCAAAGGCACTTTGTTCATTATAGATAAATGTTGGAGAGATACCAACAATATAACAAACATGGTATCTCTCTTAACATTTTTTAACTAAAATGATTTGCACGAATCAAGAAAAAGTTTTATCTTTGCACTTGTAAATAAAAAGATAATGAAGAATGAAGATTTTTGCTCTTATGAAACATCTAAGATGTTCAAAGAGATAGGGTTTGATGAGCCTTTCTATTTTTATTATAGAAGTGATGATGATATTAAAATTATACATCACGTTGTTGCTTCTCAACCTTTGTCTTATAATCTAAAATATGTTGATGAAGTTATTGCTGCGCCCACTTATCAAGAGGTCATGAGGTGGCTTAGAGACGAAAAGAATATAAATATCGAAATCAGCACATTTTGGCCTACCAATCCAGAGTTAACAATTCGTCCATACACATTTCTGATATGTGATTTTCGTGAGAATAGAGATAAGGATAGAGGTGGTAAATTTCACACTGGTTATTCTAGTCAAGCAAATATGGATGAATTTCTTATTAAGAATGATTACTTAAAAGAAGGACTTGGCTTTGGGGAGTTTTTAAAATACGAAGAAGCCGTTGATGCAGCAATGAAGTATTGCCGTGAGCATCTTTTAACTTTTTAGAAAACAATAATTAATAATTAAAAAATATGGAAAAATACATTAATGATTTATCACAAAAACATGCTGCTCTTGACAAAGAAGCCGAGGGTAGAATAAAGGAGTTCCTTACCAATACGGTGAATAATAAATGGAACATTCTTGTCGATGTTATTTTGCACAATAGTGATGTTGTACGTTTGAATGAGATACGTTTGTCTGAAGGCAAGGTTATATACATTCAGTCGGAAATCGGGTGTGAAGTTAACTGCGGTGATATGGAATTTGGCGAGGTTTTAAACGTTTTGTCTTGCCTTCCAGATGATGAAGAATTTTCACGTTTGAATACTATATTGGAGAAAGATAACCTATATAACATTAATGATAGACTATTGGTGTCGCACCCATATCATCATCCAGACTTGGGAAAAATTGTCAAATTTGAAATTATAAACAATTCTTTGCTTCTTACAAATAAAAAAGGTCTTATTAAATCAGGTGAGACCGCTGATTTCATTAAATATTTGGATGATGTTACATATTCAATAACAATTCGTGCAGATTTCTTGCGTATTATGTCTAACATAATGGAATCTGACGATGCCGAAGAAATTTGGAATAATTATAAAGAAGAAATAATTGAAGACATACGAGAATGTAGCGACTGGCATTACAATGATAGTGATGTACGAATTGCAATTTCACATCTTTTGCGAGATAAATTGTTGAATGAATAAAAAGTAACTATAATGACCGCATTTATAATAATAGGCATAATTTCACTTGGTATAACTTTTTTGTGTTATTGTAAAGACTGCTATGGTGCTGCCATAATATTTGCGTTTTGGGCTGGATATTTTTTATCCGTACCTTTTTGGGAAAGGCAAAAGGAATTAAACGCTAATAAGAATGATATGGCGATAAAGGCTGATACTATTGCCGTTATACATCAAGACATATACATTCATGATGTTGACCGAATAAAGAAGTAATCTGTCTTTTAATTGTTAATAAATGTTAAAGTTGAGGAATTCATTTGGATTCTTCAACTTTTTTGTTTATCTTTGCATTGTAAACAAAAAAATAATAACAATTATGAAAGAATATAGTATAACTTATGAAGTGAATAAAGACGAATTCATTGGTAAAGACCTTGGATTCACAGAATCAATACTTTGCCAAAATTTGCTTGGCATATTGGGTAGCAAATATACAATCAGCCAGTCATTGCCCGAAAATGCTATTGTTGCCTTAATGAAAGAGCATCCATATTATTTTGCCGACATCTTATCCATTGACGGAGAAATAATAAAAATTAAGTTTAGTGTGATTGAATTTGAATAGACAAAAGAAGAAGATGTTAAATAATGTTAAAATCGAGAGATTCATTTGGATTTCTCGATTTTTCTTTCTATCTTTGCGTTATCAAACAAAACAATATAAATTATGAAAAAAATTAAAAAGACTGAGATAAGAAACGCAATCAAGAATTGCGACTTAACAAAGATGTACTATTATGCGCATATTCTTAAATTGGATAGTGTTTATAATTTGATTCATCAATCCGCTTGTGCAAAGAAGTATAAGGATAATGCTTATCTGTCTGTTGCATTTGCAAAGGGGCGGCATCGTGTATGCGAAGAAGATATTATTGGTGCAAAAGAATTCGTCTTTAAGCAGTTATTCAATGAAATGAAACGTGGATATAGTAACTATACCAAATTGCCGATGGTCGGATTTACTAGACTATATTTTTGTAGTCCGTCTTATGGGCATAAAGATTATAACAAATATCATACTAACGTTCAACTGATACCGCAAAATCAAGAATTTGTTAACAAAATTATTGATTTGAGTAACAGATGGCTTATGAAACAAATAAACAAATAATAATATGGAAATTGTAATTGACTTTGAAAATATGGGTAATATTAAGGATATGCTTATTAACACCCATAACATTTCGCAAGATGAGTGCGATGAGATTGTTAAAGAATTGCTTGCCAATTTTTTCTATGAAAATGAAACCTTAAAAATTTACATCATTTAGTATGCCGTACATTACAATAAATTTAGATACAATGGAATACCGACATAGTGTTGGCATTCCATCAGAAATTTCGACGAATGAATTTTATTTTGAAATTTCTGAAAAAGAAATCGAAAAGGTTAACAATAAGATAAAGAAACTGAAATGGGACTCTTCTCGTTGTTTGAATTTTCTTTTGAAATGCTTTTATAGCCGTTTAGACACCACTTATAATGTTGCACATCTTTATATTGATGAATATGGTGTACATTGGCATGGCGACTTAGGAAATAGTACCCATAATAAAAAGATACCTTACCATTTTAAACGTCTGAAAATGGCAAAGAGAAAACTTGAAGAATGCGATGAAAATAAAGAAATATTTTGTTTGAAAAATCATGTTTTTTTAATTATTCCATCCGCATTTATTGACCAATTTACTCAAATGGTTAGACAAAATTTCCCAGAAATTAAAGATGGTGATTCTTATATAGACGATTTGCCATCAGACTATGGTAAATCTTTCTTAGAGACAATCAAGAAAAGAAATAACCAAATAATTAACTTATTAATAAATTTGTAAATATGAAATGGTTTATTACTCAACCAAAAAGAACGGCAATGCAAGAAAAAGCATTGGAAACGGCTTTGGCAATCTATAATAGCGACCCCGAAAAATATGAAGATACAATGTTTTGCCCGTATTGCGGTCAGCCATTAATTAAATCGGGAGAGAAAAGAAAAATGGAAACACTTTCAGAACATGTTAGTTGCAGTAGTGTATCTGAAAAGGAAGTCTATGTTTGTAGTGCTGGTTGCAAATTCAGCAAATTGCATATATGGAATGAAGACCCTTTTGGCGATGAAAGGGGTAATTCTTTTATAAGCGATTATTGGCATGAGTGTTTCAACAAATCTAAGGATAATGAAGATTTAAAAAGATACCTTGACGAAGATGGAGATAATAGATTTACATCTGCATTAAATAGTAATGTTTGCGAAAATGAAGTTACTTTTTATAAAACTGGTTTAAGAAGAACTCTTACCTTACCATCATGGCTATCAATTAATTCTATTCAACCATATTTCGAGTATGGTTATACGGCAAATAAATTCGGTCAAGTAACTAAACGTACAATAAGTTTGCGTTTTTGGAGAATAGAAGGTAAACATAACAGAATAGAAGTAATACCTTTTTGGGAGACTTTAAGATTTCTGAACTACAAGTTTAATCGAACGAGAAAACGAGCATTGGCTTGCAAAACAGAAATTGATAAAATGCAAGGATTATTGGAAGCATATAAAGTTTCAAATAATGATTCTTTTAGTTATCGCCTTTTCGCATGGTATATAACAAAAAGGCATTACTTTGAATATAAAAACGTTTTGAAATATTTTAAATTGACAGATATTTCAGATGTTAAATAATGTTAAAATCGAGAAGTTCATTTGGATTTCTCGATTTTTTGTTTTATCTTTGCATTGTAATTAAAAAAATTAACAATTATGGAAAATAGAAAGTATATTCTTACTGAGAAAACAAAGAAAATTAACGGTCATATTCTTCATAGAATCAAGGCTGTCGCTGATTTTGGTAATGTTCATATTGGTGACTTGGGCGGTTGGATTGAATCCGAAAACAATTTGAGTCAGTCAGGTTGTTGTTGGGTTCATGACAACGCTAAAGTTTATAGCAACGCCAAAATTTCTCACGATGCCCAAATTTTTGGTAATGCCAAAGTTTTTGGCAATGCAAGCGTTCATGATTACGTTTGGATTTGCGCCGATGCTAAAGTTTATGGCAATGCAGTAATTTTTGGCTATGCACATATTTATGAGAACGTACAAGTTTTTGGTAATGCTGTCGTTCGTGACCACGCTATCATTTATGGTAATGCCAAAATTTATGGTAATGCTTTTATTCGTGATTGTTGTATTTTTTACTATGCCAAAGTTTATGGCAACGCTACCATTTATGGTAGTGCCCAAATTTCTGGTAATGCTAAAATTTATGGTAAAGCTCATGTTGGCAACAACGCAATGATTTTTGGCGATGCTAAAATAGAATTTGATAAAGATTATGCGGTATATAAAAACTCTTGGAGTAGTGGTCGTTACTTTACTTGGACTCGCTCTAATAACAAATGGAAAGTTGGGTGTTTCTATGGCAGCGGTGAAGAACTTATCGCTAAAGCCTATAAGGATAATGAGAAAACTGGCAAATGTTATGAGATTATTGTTAAGGCGCAAGAAGCATTGTCAAATGTTAAATAATGTTAAAATCGGGAAGTTCATTTGGATTTCTCGATTTTTTGTTTTATCTTTGCAATATCAAAACAAACAAATAATTAACAATTAAAATAATATTAATATGGAAGATAAAAAATATATCTTGACCGATGAAACTTTTGAGTTTAATGGACATATTCTTCATAGAATCAAGGCTATCAAGAATTTTGGTACTATCAAAAAAGGCGAATTGGGCGGTTGGATTGAAACCGAAGCCAATTTGTCACAAAAGGATGATTGTTGGGTTCGTAATGAGGCTAAAGTTTATGAGAACGCCAAAGTTTATCACGATGCTTTGGTTTGTGACGATGCTTTGATTCATGGTCATGCTCGAATTTATGGCGATGCTCGGATTAATGATTATGCCGAAGTTTTTGAATCTGCTGAGATTTATGCTCATGCTGACGTTTACCATTCTGCCAAAGTTTATGGTGATGCTAAAGTTAAAGGTAATGCTGATGTTGGTTTTAGTGCTAAAATTTATGGTTATGCTGAGATTTATGGTAACGTTCGTATTGGTGGCAATGCCGAAGTTTATGAAGGTGCAACTCTTTGTGATAACGTTGCTGTTTATGGTAATGCTCGCATTTCTGGTTGTGTTGTGATTTCTGGTCGTGCTGAAATTGGTGGCGATGTTGAGATAAGACTTGATAAAGATTATGCCGTATATAAAAACTCTTGGAGTAGCGGTCGTTATTTCACTTGGACTCGTTCGAACAATATGTGGAAAGTCGGTTGCTTCTATGGTACTGGTGAGGAACTGATAAAGAAAGCATATAAGGATAGCGAGAAATCGGGAAAGAGTTATGAAATTATCGTCAAGACGCAAGAAGCCTTGTCAAATGTTAAATAATCTTAAAAATCGGGAGATTCATTTGGATTTCCCAATTTTTCTTTATATCTTTGCATCGTAAATAAAAAATAATATTAACAATTAAAAAATATTAATTATGGCAGATATTACCATTGTTGGCAACAACATTCATCCATTAAAGGCGGTTATCAATGCTCGCCCAATCTTGAAAAAGATGAATGAAAACTATGAGAATAATCCTTACGGAGATAAAGACATTAAGGCTGTCTATTCTGTCGCAGGATATTTCGATGAAAATCTTGGAAATTTCGTTGCTAAGATTCCGTGTGAGAAAAATAATTATGTGCGTAATTATTTATCTCCATTGCAAGTCAACGTCACTTTTTATATTGACGGAGCAACTATCGCAAGCAAGCGAGAATTAACAACTTTGAAATCGTTTTTGCAGCAGCAGACAAACGAAATCAGAACAGAAAGTTTTAATCTTTCAACATTCTCAGAATTTAATATTGAAGAATTGGAGAGAGATTTTGAAATAGTAATTAAAGACGTAAAAAATACAGAAGAATGATGGAAATAAATCATATTAAAAATGGATTGCTCAATGTGCTTATTGTTGACTACAATACGATTCCTTTGATTTTAAAAGGCTGCAATCCGTCTAATGCGGAATTGGTTGATAAGGATTCTAATGTGAAAATCGTCAATTTACAGAATTCAACATATTTTAAAGGTGGAAACTATAAAGACCTTATTCTTGATGTTGATGGCGAAACTTTGATTATCACTTTGAAGGTCAACGAAGAATCAAGTTACAAGTATATCGTCAAACAGATAAATTGCCGATAACAAAAATGGAAGAAAAATTATCGGTATCGGAATCATTAGAAAAATATTTCAATGAAACACCCCAAGAACAATTAGATAAAGATTGGGAGGAATTAAAACATTGGAATAATATAGGTCCTGATGCCAGAGAATATATTGAATTTTGCAAACGTTTAGGCGAAAATGACAATGAAAACAATGGAAGGAACAAAGAAAAGGAATTCAGATGAAATCTTCAATAAGAAGATAAAGGCTGAAAAATCCATTTATGAAATCTTGCATAGTGGCGAGTATGGCGGTTTGATAACTGAGGAAGAATGGACCAACACCAACAAAGCAAAGTTTTCGTTTTGCAATGTCAGCAACAAAATTCTAATAATTCCTTATATCAACCAAAGGACAACAATCGCATTTCATACAATAGACGAATGTAATGATTTCATTACGAAAAATTTGGAACTGGTTAATGAATATCTGATGATTTGTTAATAAATGTTAAAACTTGAAAATTCATTTGGAGTTTTCAAGTTTTTTCTTTATCTTTGCATTGTAAATAAAAACAAATGTTTAACAATTAAAAACAATAAGGATATGACTGGTAATATCACAACAATTAGCAACAAGGATTTCAAGATTAAGGATGCCAACAATTATGTTAGCAAGTATATAAAAAATTGCATTAAAGAAAACAAGGGTAAGAAGTCTATTGAAGTGACCTTGCCAATTTCAGTTGTCGGGCATGGTATGCGTCCTTTTGGTGCAAGTCCTTCCCCAAATGACTATATTGACTTTACCCTTGATTTGGGATTTAAGAAAATCGAAGGATTGGGCAAGTGGGACGTTGAACGTCTTTCAATGGTGTTCTCTGAATTGGTAAAGGAACTTGGTAAGAAATATTATCAAGTTGACGAGCGTCCAATTTCTTTTGGTATGTATGCTGGGAATTTTATTCCAAGTAATATAAATGTAAGATTTGTTATGTTTGCCAAACCTTGCCGAGAGTATTTCTCATTTGAGAAACTTTTTAATGAGAAGTCTCGTACCCCATTGGATAACTTTGCCAATTACCATGTTACTTATGGCAATATTATTGAATATATTGCCTATGATAAGGAGTGCTGCAAGCATTTGCGTGAATCGCTTAAAGCAAAGTGCAAGGGCAAGAAAAACAAGTTGGATTTGCGCCTAACTGAGCACGGCAAATTCTATTATATTGAAGTTGATAATCGTTAATAAATGTTAAAAGTTGAATGTTCTGCTTGGAATATTCAACTTTTTTCTTTATCTTTGCAATGTAATTAAAACGAGTATTAACAATTAAAAAATAAGAATATGGATAAGTTATCATTTAAAGACATTCGCAAACTTGAACCTCTTAGACAGAATGGCTCAAAACTTGAATTGTTTAACGTTGAGTTAAGCAATAAAGATGAAAGCAAATATGCCGTCATTGATGAAGATGGTAATATTATTTGCCGTCATGATATTGATTTTGCAAAACCTTGCATACACTATGACAAAATCATCGAAATTGACCCATTTGCCCGAATTAATGAATTAATTAATCTTAATGGTAATGTAGTTCTAAAATCTGATAATATATCTATCCGTGGCAAACTTGTATTTGACGGAAGTGACCTTTTCAATTTGATTACATTTGAAAAGATTGATGCTGATGCTGATTTTAACAAGTTGTATTATGGCTTTGGATATTCAAAAACAAGTCATTGCCATTATGTTAAAAATGGAAATCGTATAGACATCTACGATGAAAGTCTTAAATTTTTGTATTCAATAGATTTGTCGGCATTTGGCGATAAATACGAAATTGCATTTAATAGTTATTTTATTATTTTGCGTTGTGGCATTAAGAGTAAAGTCATAGTCTTTGAAAAAGACAATTGCCGAATCATTGATGATTATAATGACTCTAAATATAGGATTTATGACGAAAAGATATTAGTTTATGCTTCATCAAATCAGATAATTATTTATGATTTGGTAAAGAGACGAAATATCCGTGTTTTTGATAACGTGGATAGTCCTATTTTCTATAACACGCAAAAGTTCTTGTACTTTACTTGTGCAAACAATTATACTTATATAGTTGATGCGACAACGGGCAAAATTCTGAAAACATTTAAGGCAAGAATTGTTTCGTCTTTTTGCCGTGAAAAATGTACTCTTATTTGGAGAGAAAGCAATGATTATCACGGAAATCTTTTGCTTGTTCGTAATTGGGACTATAAATATAATTTACTATATACGGAAACAAACTCTTTGCTTTTAGCCGAATCAATATATAATATTAAGTCGGCTTATCGGAATAATGATGGTTGGAGTTTCCAAGTTGACACCAAACATTCATTTGCCGTAAAAGATTATTTCTTTCGTGGTTGGCATAGCCGTAATGAAAAGAGTTTTCCTTTGGTGGTAAAGGGCAAGAATCTTATGTTTAAGTCAGAAGTCATATATTAAAAAATGTTAAAACTTGAAAGAATACTTGGTTCTTTCAAGTTTTTTCTTTATCTTTGCATTGTAAATAAGAAATAATAATAACAATTAAAATAATATAATTATGGAAGCAACATTTAGACATTATGAAATGACTAACGAGAGTATGGTTTACAATGGTCATACTCTTCATAGAATAAAAAGCCGTTCAAACTTCTTTATTGATAGAACGTTTGTTAAGGCTGGTATGCTTGGCGGTTGGATTGAAAAATATGACAACCTAAATGGTATGGCTTGGGTTGACGATGAAGCAAAGGTATTTGGCGATGCTAACGTATCTGGAAATGCTTTGATTAGCGATTGCGCAGTTGTTTGTGATAATGCAATCGTTCGTGGCAATTCGATAGTTGGTTCTTATGCGCATATCAGCGGTCATGCCCTTGTTGATATGTATTATGGTGGCAATATCACAAATAAGGCTAATATTAGTGGTAATGCCGTAATTAATGGCACACCATTCATCGGTGGACGAACAAAAATTAGGGATAATGCTAAGATTTTTGACGATGTAACAATTAAAGGTGATACAATAATTACCGATAATGCTTTGATTAAAGATGATAGCACCGTGATAGGCAATGCTCATATTGGAGGAAATTCAATTATTTGTGGTTGTTCTTTAATAACAGATAAAGCGAAAGTGAAAAATGCTAAACTTATATCTTGCACCATTAAGAAAGACACCATTATTGCATTTGACAATAATTATGTTTATTTAAACAAGGCTGAAATCAGTTCCAATGATGATGTCTTTTTCTTTAAGCGAAAAGAAAGTTGTATGATTTACACTTATGTCCGTTCTATGGGACTAATATTTACTGGGGAGATTTCTAGTTGTTCACTTGACACGTTTATATATAATTACGAAGATGATAATTATTATTGGTTGATAATCCAGTACATTAAGACACTATCAAATGTTAAATAATGTTAAAATCGAGAGATTCATTTGGATTTCTCGTTTTTTCTTTCTATCTTTGCACTATCAAACAAAAACAAATGTTAAACAATTAAAAAACATTAATTATGGCAAATATCGCATACACAGAACATTATTTCCAAGGTTCAGAAAAGGATTTGAAGAAGTTAAAGGGAATCTTTGAATTTTTTGATAAGAACCCCGAAAATCGTCAATTATCCAATTTGGCTAAAGAGTTGGATATTAATTATGATGATATTAATATCAGAGGTTACGTTGAAGACTGGCATTGTAACGAAGCCAATGGCAATATTTTCTTGATAACATCATCAGCTTGGGATAGTTGCATTAAGTTTTTTTACAGAATCAATGAAAAATTCTTTAATGATGAACTTTCAATCTCATATCGTGTTAAAGAAAGTGGGTGTGGGATTTATAACGTCCACGATGAAGGACTTTTTTTCCCCGAACGTTATTATGTGTCGGCATATTATGATGATGAAATTGATTCTTATGACGATGACCCTATTGAGGGCGAATATTTGACAATGGGCGAAATATTTGATGCTTGGTGTGGTATCATCAAGAAAAATCCTAAAGAATTTGGTGAAAATTTAACCGATAGAAAGATGATGAATATTATTGATGAATACGAAGATTACAAAAGCGAAAATACATATTTCAACGTGTACGAGTTTCTAGAAGTCTAATTGTTAAATAAAATCAAAAAACGAGGGATTCATTTGGATTTCTCGTTTTTTTATATTATCTTTGCATTGTAAATAATTAAACAATTAAATATTATAATTATGGCACCAGAAGATAAAAGCAAAGATTTATGCAAAACCTGTGAACACTATTGGCAGGATTTTCAATTACCTTTAGACCACGTTGAATCTCATTGTGATATTATAGATAGTAAATATGGGCTTAATAAAGGTATGGATGACATTGTACCATATCCTTGCTTGAAATGCCCATTTAATTCTTATAAAAAGAAATTATGACAGACAAAGAAATACTTGAACGTAAGATTGCCAATAGGAATATATGTTCCAAAGATTTGCTTTTTGGTAGAAAAATGCCATTTGGTAAATACAAAGACAATTATATCTATTGGGTTGTCGTTAAACACCCTTATTATGCTACATGGATTAAGAAAAATACAGATTTTCAATTTTCCGAAACTGAATCATGGTTGCATAATAAATGCTTGGATGAATTATATATGGGAAATCTTAATTGCCTTATTTATGACTTATCCAAACAAGTGCAAAAACTTGGATATATACATGAGGACAATCCCCACTTTATTGTTGAATAAGAAAGCAATGACGGAACAAAAATAATAAAATATGAAGCAAGAAGAATTTAATAAGTATTCTGATATGTATTCTAGAATAAAGACTAAAATGAATAACATTCAGATGGCACTTCAGTATGGCTTGTCTAATGAAGATAAAGCGTTTCTTGAAATCGTGAGTGACCTTTTGGAAGAAGATAAAAATAAGAGATTGCATGGAAACATTAGAATTATCAATAATAAATAAAAAGTTACTATCGAACGACCTTTATGGCAGGTTGCTTCATGGGGTAATGATACAACGTCCAGACTTATTCTGCCCGTCAAGAATGGTGGTAGAAAAATTAGAGAGCGTTGATAGAGGACGTGTTAATGATGATGGGGTACCTATCGAATATGTTAAACCATTTCTCCGTCCATTGTCAAGTATGACTGAGGACGAGAGAAAAGAACTATCAGATTTAATAAACGAGGGAATTAATGGTAATGATGATTGTTTTCCTTTCTCCCTTTATGATACAACTGGTGTTAGATGTGGTGTTGGTGGAGAGCGATTCTATTTCGATGAAATGTTTATCGTCTATGATTGGCTAAATGCCCACCACTTTGACTATCGTGGCTTAATCGAGAAAGGGTTGGCAATTAAAGTTACCGAGGATAATAATCCTTATAAAAATCAAAAGTAAAGTTATGAGTGCATTATTAGTCTGCATAACATTCAAAATAAGACTAAAATTAAGCCGTTTTAGCGCATTAAAATATTTTGTTGTTTAACTTATCATTCGGGAAATTTTAACGTCTAAAAACGGCTTAAAAATCGTTTATTATAAAAGTCTAATTTGTGGCAACACTGATGGGGAATAAATTAAAAGATTCTCCATCTTTTTTGCGGTATTAAAAAAAAATATATGGGAATATTTAAAAATCTATTTAAGAATGACGAAGATACCCTTAGTATCATTAATAATAATAAACTGGCAACCGATGAAGTAAATGCAAGAGCATTTGAACTTGCCAATAAATTAAAAAGTATGCTACTTGCAATCGGTTGTACTAATGGCTATATTATATTAAATGAAGTAAAATTCGTAATTATGGAATATTTTCATTACGAAAATAATGATGCTGAAACATGCCATAATATTGGCATTTTATTTAAAGACGATGAAAGAATTAACGTTCTTGATATTGATAAACCTTTTACTATTTATAATTCTGTCTCTGGGAAAAATGATTGGTATTCCCCGTCCTTTGGAGTGAACAAATATTTTTTAGAACATGCAGACGGAATTTTTAATGAGGTAAGAACGATGCAAGAAAAGCATAAAGAAAAATGTTCAAAGGTTTTGGAACAAGTAAAAGATTTATAATAAAAAAAGGTGACTATTCAGCCACCTTTTTATATTTCATTTGTTCAAATTTGTAATCTATTACTCGTTTAATATAGTACAACGAATAATCCAACGCTCTTGCATATTTTATCAAATCAGTACCCGATAACGTATAATTATCGTAATCTTTTACAGATTCGTCCTTTAGGTATCTTGATAGCAAATTAGCGAAACTTTCTGTGCCATTTTTGCAATTACCCGATTTAATTGAATCCAAATAATTAACAGATACTTTTGAGGCTTTTTCAAACATTTCGTTGGTATAACGTTTACTTGCTAAAACTGCGCTCTTATATGCTTCTTTAACTGCCTTGGCGGTAAGATTCTCATAAATCTCGCCACGATATAACAAACCGTCAGTTAGCCATATATCTGTATATTCTTTGCCTTGTGACACAAACTCAATCTTAGTTGGTTTATGGCGGTCGATTTTGCCTTTTTTGATAAAGACATATTTGCCGTCAATATAACGCAACGTATATCCTTTTTTAATCTCGACAATCGGTATTCTTACCACTTTAGTATATTTGCATCGAGAAGAATATTTTTCATATCTCTTTTCCAAATATATATCGTTATGGTCTGAATACTTAGCGATAGTTGGCTCTCTATTCATACCCAACTTTAATTTCGCTATATCGTAGACATTTTCCAAAATTTTTTCTGTAATTTTTTGTCTTTTGACGTTTTCTTTGATTTCGTTTGCAATCTCGTTAATACGTTCGCTGATTTCTTTTTCGTCAGTTGCCGTATTATAATATCTTGACAATATTCTTATTGTCATATTTCTATAAGAACCTTTATCTTTTTTTGCCAAACTGAAATGTTGTTCCCCCCAAATATTATCTGAAGAAATCACTCTTTCAAAATTGGCACGTCCAACAATCTGTTTTGCATATTTATTGAACTCTCTTTCTTCCTTGGTTATCTTTCGTCTATATTCCATAATTATAACTTTAATTGTTTAATTTTGATAATGCAAAGATAGTGTATTATTTTATAATATCCAAATCTTTTAACATTTTTTAAGTATATTATTAGATTTGATGAAATACAAAGCGAATCGGAAAAGTCTCTTTTTCCACAACACAAAAGTATATATTTTTTGATAAGCGACCAAATTTTTTTAGTTAAAAAATGTTAAAACTAATGTTAAAAAAAATAAAAAAAAAAGAGCAACCTTATTATTGGTTGCCCTTGATATTGAATTATTGTTGTTTAAAACTCACAATCCTTGTTGTTTTCGGTGATTACTACAAATCGGTTATTTGGTCTCTCAAAGAAACCTTTCTTGTAGTCGTTTGCCGTTTTATGATAAGTCAATCCAATAATGACGTTTTTCTTGTCTAGGAAACGCATATCATAATTATCACCGCAAACAACTTCATAACCTTTGTACTTCTTTGGCATATTGCCGTAAAATACAATCGCAACTCTGCCTTTGTTTTCTAGGTATTCTTTGCAAGTTGCCCAATTATACCCACTAAAAGAAAGTGTTAAGTCATAGTTGGGCAAATTAGTATTATTCTTGACGTACTTTCTAACCTTGGTGTAGTCATAGAATTGTACGTCCTTGCAGATTTCCAAAATGTTTTGCCCTTTATAGACAAAATCATTTATGTCAATATCACTTGTACAATTCAAGCGAACTGCAAACTTCTTGTTGCGCTTAATTGCTAGATTCTGAAACTTTGCAATCTCATGCAAAAGGAGCTGCATAAAAGTTTCTCTATCTTCGAAGAACATTTTTGTTTTCAAGATACGAGCATTATTAATAATATTCTTTTTAGATAGAATATCACCTCTATTGTGCCCACTACCACTCAAACAATTCTCTCGGCAATGTTTAGAGTTCGGACATACATTATAACCCGACATATTATAAGGTGCGAGATATACCCCATAAGTAAGGTATTCAGCATTATAAGATTTCATTAACTTTGCTGATACTGAATAACCACCTAGGTATGTACAACCCAACTTCTTCAATCCTTTAATATAAGTGAAATTTTCCATATAATATAATATTAATAATTGTTAATACTTGTTTTCTTTTCACATTGCAAAGATAGAAAGAAAAGTTGAAACCACCAAACATTTTAACAATTTTTAACAATATATATTTTTTCTTCATTTTAACATTTTTTAACGCATATAGTATTTTTTATTTAAAAAAAATTTTTACTGAAAAAAATTGGCTGATAAAAATTAAAGCAGTATCTTTGCAATGTTAAAAAAAGATAGAGCAAATGTTAAAAGGATTCCCAAATATCAATACTATGAAAGACATCTTCGAAAAAATTTATGAAGATGCCAAACATAACAATTATCTCTTCTTACAGTATTTCAAATTTTTCGACCAACATGGGGTTCAATATATCATAGGGTTCCCACCTTCATTTTTCAATTTTTCTAAAGTTGACCCTTCTACAGAAAATTTTGAATTAAGGGCGATTCCAATTAAAAAAACTGAAGAAGAACAGGTTTATTACCCGATAACCAACTGTGGGATTAATCATGATGAAGGATTAATCATAACACCTGTATTGAGAGAATTTGCCTTACAGGAAATAAAAATTAAACTGTAAGATAGATGAATGTTTAATGAAACAATTAGTCGAACAATATTTCTCTTAGTTCAGCGCTAAAACACTTAAATCAAGAAATCAACTCGATATAACTCTTTTCCCAACCTTTTCCAATAACAAGGTACTCAAATGAGTACCCATAGCAAATATAACATATGATTGACAGCATAATTAAAGAAAAAATACATTCTTTCCATAAGAAAGTTATTATAATTAAAAATAAACTACCTAATAATAGTGACTTGAAGGATATCTTGCAGGATGACTATTTGTATACGATGGCATTCTTTTATGATATTCCTTTGGTCGAGCAATTCATCTTGTTTAACGTGGTACCTTTCCATCCTAAGATGGCTACCATAAAATCTAATCTTGTGCAAAGCATAGACGATTGCCTTAAAGATGCTAATCAATCGTCTTCTCATTGGCGAAGTGATATCTTGTCATATAATGTTTTTAATAATGATGCTTTAACTATTATGTTATATGATGAAGATATCAAATCGCAATTCCCCGAATTTGTTAGTCAGATGGCTGATTGTTATCAGAAAAATATTATGAAGCCTGATAACATATCATAAAATATCGAATAAGAAAAAAATTATATATTTTATGATGGGTTGTAGATTTTTTAGCAAAATGTATAAAAAATTAATTTAAATGCATATTTATAAATTGAAAACCTATTTCACTGCCGTCTAAGGTACTCAAATGAGTACCCCATCAATATATAATCATCAAATCCGTATAGTCATCTTGATTCTACGGATTTTTTTGTTATTATTTATATAATACGAAAAATTATTAAAAAATAAATAAAATATTTTAATTTTTTTTGAAAAATCATACTATTTATTAGTATGAAAGCGAAAGAAGTATTAAAATTATTAAAAATTACAAGACCTACTTTAACAAGTTACGTGAAAAACGGTAAGGTGCTTGTAAACAAGTTGCCAAACGGCTTTTACGATTATGACGATGATTCAGTCTATAAAGCCGCTGGATTGATTGAGGAACGAAGTTCCGCAATCTATGCAAGGGTTTCTACACAGAAACAGAAAAATGATTTGCAGAATCAGATAGACACTGTAATGAAATATGCAAATAATAAGGGTTTCCGTGTATCTAAAGTTTATTCCGACATTGCAAGCGGTCTCGCTTATGACAGAGGACAATTCTTGGAAATGCTTAATGATGTAATAACACATAGACTGAAAACCGTATTCGTAGAAAACAAGGACAGACTCACAAGAGTGTCATTCGATATGTGGAAAACATTGTTTGCAAACTTCGGTTGCGAATTGATTGCTGTCAATGATGTCGTGAATGTAAAAAGTGAGGAAGAAGAGATATTTTCAGACATAATCTCGTTACTTCATTGCTTTGCAATGAAAATGTACTCAACCCGTAGAAAAAATAAATTGAGAATCGTAAAAGAAGATTTGGAAAATGAGATTGGTGTATAGGTTTAACAATCATGAAAAAAATAAAGAATTGCTGAATCTGTGCCGTGTATCAAAAGACTTGTATAACCAATCATTGCATAAATTCATTGAATCATTTGAAAGTGAGGAACATAAGTTCCTCAGTTATTATGACTTGAACAGAATTATGCAGACAGAAGAGAATCTTGAAGGAAAAATCAACTACAAACTGTTGAAAGCACAAGTTGCACAACAGACATTGAAAGTCCTTGACAAGTCTCTCAAAGCATATTTCAAGTCTATCAAAGATTGGAAACTGCATAAGGATAAATATAAAGGTATGCCTCGCTTGCCTAAATATTTACCTAAAAATGGTTATTTCAATATGATTTATACAAATCAATCTTGTACAATTAAAGATGGTAAGTTGTATTTTTCACGTGATTTGTACATACATGTACCTCAATGGAAGAAATATGGCACAAAATTAAGCAGTTTCCAACAAGTTAGAGTTCTTCCGCGTAACGGCTACACCATCATTGAAATCGTGTATGAAGATAAAGGTGCATATAACGAAATTCTTAATTATGAGAGGTTTTCATCCATCGATTTGGGAGTTGATAATTTTGTGACCCTTGTAACTGATTTCAGTGAGCCGTTGTTGTATAATGGAAAGCAGATTAAATCGAAGAATCAGTGGTTCAACAAAGAATTGTCTCGTCTTAAATCAGAAGCAATTAAATGCAACAAGAGACATAATACGGCAACAATTAACAAGTTGTTCATGAAACGTGGGAATGAACTTGATGACATGTTACATAAAGTAAGCAAGCATATTGTAAGGAAACTAACGAAGAATGGTGTTGGTAATGTTGTTTGTGGACGCAACAAGGGATGGAAGGACTCCATCTGCTTGGGCAACAAGACCAATCAAACGTTTGTTCAGATTCCGTATGAAAGACTGATAGATATGCTGAGATACAAGTGTGCTATGGTGGGTATTAAGTTCATTGAAAATGAAGAATCCTATACAAGCAAGTGCGATGCACTTGCCTTGGAGGATATATGTAAACATGAAGTCTATTTTGGCAAGAGAGTCAAAAGGGGATTGTTCCAAAGCAGTGTTGGCAAGGCAATCAATGCCGATGTCAATGGTGCATTGAACATAATGAGAAAAGTAGTCGGTGATTCAAGGCTAATAACCGAGATAATCGATAGCGGTCGGCTGTTCCGACCAAAGAAATTAAAGGACTTGTACCATTTAATTTCTTGAATAATTTTTATTATTTTTAATAAATTTTAGAACATTATGATTGATAAAAATACTCCTTTATTAATGTCTTTGGTTGATGATACTTTACCAAAAGATAAATGTATTATATTAACCCAACAGTTGATTGATAAATTAACTGACACGATTATTGAATTTGGTATTGATAATAATTGCGAAACGCTTGCAAAAGAATTCCATTTAAAATATTTTAATATGGATTAAAAAAGAAAGCCTTAACTAACTAAATAGTTAAGGCTTTATTCGTTTTATTACTATTGTTCATTATGAACTCAAAGCATTTATCATAGAATTTCTTTATTGTTTCATCATTATACTTGATTTCTCCGAAATGATGTAGTTGTACGCCTCGATAATGATACTTATCACTGTAATGGTCAGCAATCCATTTGCATAACTTATAATCAATCTTAAAAGAATACTTATTAGCATAATGTATTGTATTGGCAATGCATAATGGAATGTTAGGGTTATCTTCATTGACAACAGTCATTATCCGACTATTATAAAAATTCTCAAATTCTTTTCCATATATGAATTCTTCTTTGTTATAATCATATACAATTGATTGGAAATTGAAGAAAGATGTCTTGATTAATGTTTGCGGATTAGGCTTCAGTTTTCTTTTCTTAATTGTATAAGTATCTTTTAACGCCCATATATCGGCAGAAAATGTCTTTAGAAGAATCTTCATACCATTATAAGAATTAACGCCTACTTTAAGCCCCAAATCAGTTGCCTCTTTGAATATATCAACCTTGGTATTATCTTCAATAACAAAATCCAAATCACGGCACGATGGGACATCAAGAAAATAATCTCTTATTATGCCACTAAAGACATATATATTTGTTTTGTTTGATATAATCTCAATCAAACGGCAAAATGCTTCTTCATCTTTAATTGCTTGATGAAGAAACATTTTAAAACTTATCTTTTTATCTATATTTATCATACTTTACTTTAAATCATCCAAACCGTCAACATTAACGCAATTTATTAATACCAAATAAAGCAGTAAAGTCCTTTCTGAAAAATTCAATGGGCAATCATGCCAAACAAAGCCTATAATGAGCGATAATATTCCTGCTAGAAATAAAACACTGCAAGCAAAACTAATTAATAAATTTTTTAAATCCATAAGTACTTTTCATTTTCAATTAGTTCTCTTTTATTGATATAAGTGGTGAATAGACGAATACGATTTCTATTCAATTCTTTCTTATCAATATTGAATCGTATCAGGAAAAATCCATCCTCATCCTCACTATCCATAACAGACGTTTTAACATCGGCAGTAGCTGACCATTCATCAAAATATGGCAAACCATTCTCAGGAACCATTATGGAAACATTCTTAATACTGTCATTCTTAATCCATTTCATAATACGCTTGTTAAAGCATATTGAAGTCTTGCAATACTTACGATTATTGGAAGTCTCTTTGACAATAGTAAAATCTTTTACCCTACGCAAAATCTTATTATGGAATTTCTTTCCCTTCTTATAACGAAGTTTGATAATACTTAAATTCTCATTGGTGACAAATTCAGTATCACTTTCTTCAGATATGCTATTCGCTTGCTGACAATAACAGTTATTGCCAATTATAAACAATAACATCAAAAATGTAATAATCTTTCTCATAGTTTAATTCTTTTTATCGTTATCAGATAGGAAAATAGCGGTTAGAACGCTTACGAAAATCAAAACGCATAATACCTTATGTTCAATATTGCACAATTCTCGTGCTTGATTACCAATTTCATCATTAAAAGAAATATGCAAAAGCATTATAAGACAGACGACCAATTGCAAAGATTGAAGACCATTCATCCAATCATCTTTACCATATTTCTTAATGTATGGCTTTCCAATCAAAACTCCGATTAAAGATAACAAAAATAAAATAAAAATAGTCATTAGTTATAATATTTAAAATGTTTAACAATGCAAAAATACAAAAAAGTCCTAAAATACCAAAATATTTTAGGACTAATATGAAAATAAAATTAAAAAACATTTTAAATTTCTCAAAAAGAATTGAGGAACTTAAATATAAATAAATACAAAATCCGAAAAACAAGTACTATTTGTTACCCATTTAACATTTTCTGTATACGTTATATCCGCCGATAAAAAATAGTTCTTCTTCATAATGGTTTTCTTTAATAACCCCACGTTGTATTATGCGCATCAAGATAACGACCGATATAATTATCTTCACCAATCTTATACATTTCTATCATAGTACTCCAATCGCCGCCATCTTGAATATGAATAAAATGCATACCACCATCAGGAGTGTAAGTTATAGTATATACATACCATCGATTCCTTTTTAGAACGTTACCATCTTTATCTGTTATGGTTACTAATATACTATTAACTCCTTCTTTAATTTCCATTGTGGCATTTTCATAACACTTAAAATTGGTTACATAGAACTTTGAGAAGTGGAAAGTACTATTACCAATATGATTGGTAATATCAGGTTTTCCTCCTGTATAACCGCTAAAATCATAATTATCGTCACTATCCTTAGTGCAACTGCAAAGCAGCATTGAAACGCACATCATAAGAAACATAACTGTGCTTCCAAAAATCTTTCTTGTATCTCTCATACTAATTTAAAATTTAATGTTTAACAAAATAAATTATTTTATCTTCTAATTTTGATATTGCAAAGATAATAACTTTTTTTGATATAAACAAATTTTTTTATTATAAAGTTTTCAAATATCTCATTATTTTCACTTTCTTAACTTTAAATGTAAATACATATTCATTTGTTATACCATTGGCATCGATAGGTATATACAATTTTATTTTACTACCGACATACTTTTTTCTTACATACTCTCTTTCTTTATCTAATTGCTCATAATTAAACTTTATAGGAAAAAGAGTACTCTGAGTAAATAAAAAACAATCGGTAATATATGTATCTTTCGGAATTATTATATAGTCGGGTGTTTTGTTTAGATTAAATGTAAAGGATGAAAAATTATTAAAAGTACTATAATTTACATTAATAGAATATTGAGTATTATAACCAATTGCTTCATTATTGAAACTATACATAATATCTTTATAGTTCACCTTAATAGAATATGGAGTATTATTAGTAATCATAACATTTATTCCCTTGGTCAAACTATCAATAGTTAAAGTTGCCTTGATGTTCTTATCCTCATAATGCTTATCAAAAAACACCTTCGGACATTTATTATTAAAACCCTTATCAATACGCTCGACATTATCAAGGACTATATCATAATTGAAACGATATATCTCGCACGATGTCAAACACAACATAATAACTAAACTAAACAAAATAAATTTCTTCATATATACGATAATATTATATTATATTTTTAATGTTTGATTACTAAACTATCCTTAACAATACCATTCAACGTATCATTATAATATTCTATCGAATCTCTTTTCTTTTCATCCTCTCGTCTCTTATTATCATATTTCTTCGCATACATAACAAAGCATATAAAAATAATAAGAAACATTATCCCCTTTAAATCTTCCATTCTTTATTTCTCTTTATATATCCTATTATATCTTATTATATATTAATAATATTTCTCGATATACTTAAAATGTACCTTGGGCTTATAAAAAGCGAAAGAACTAGAAAGATTATACCCAATCTTTATATAGCCAATACATTTAAGTTTTACTTTACACTTTACCCAATATTCCCCACAATAATCAGCATCATATACCTGTTCCGTTGATGGCTTACAAAGTTTCCTACGTCTGACAATATCTTCTATATTCTCAGGAACATGCACATATAATTTCTCATAACCACCTCTGAAATTTATTGCAAAATATGCTCCCGATATTGAACTAGCAAAGCATACTCTTCTTACTTTATCATCTTCTTTATTTTCACCACTATCAATTATCGAATCAGGAACTCTTGGCTTGAAATATTCACCATCGTGATTTTCTTCTGATAAATGAAATAATCTTTTAGGACATTTAATAATAACTTTCTCTAACATACCTTAATCTACGCTTATATATAAATCATATTTCCTTGCAAACGCTTCAACTTTTTCTTCAATTACTTTATCTAATTTATCATTGAAATCACATGCTTCATTATATATCTTCGGCTTATGCATTTCATACCACATATGTAGAAAATCACGTATCCCTTCTAACTCTTCGCAACATCTAACAAATTCATCACAATCAAATTTATATTCATTTAATTTGTCTCTCAAAAACAATGTTATACCTTTTACACGAGGAAAACAGCGTACATCTGAAATATAATAATCTTTTCCGACCTCACTTCCTGATATATAGGATTCAATTTCGAACATTACATAACGTCTGTCTTCTTTTGAACCTTTCGGTATATAATATATCTGATAAGTCATAACATTAAAATTTTAATTCTTTCTTACTAATTCTACTTCAATTGCCTCATCATCCCAAGTTAAATCAGGAAACAACTTTGGGTCTAATTCTATCCAATAATCATCCCCACTATCCCAACTTTCTTGATTCCATCCTGGGAGTTTACATCTATGAGGTTTGTTTTTATACAAAGTCAATTCTCCATCATTATCTCTTGCTACCCACATATTATTATATAGTTAATCCTCATAAGTTCCAATCCACTTATTACCACTCTTGTAAAGAACAATCTTACCAATACGACCAATATCATTAATCCGTATATCAAATCGAACAATACTATTCTTCGTATCAAAAATCTTTCCGTAATGGCAAAATGTCTGGCTAAAAATAATATTACTATCCTCATTTGATTTATCTACTTCAAAACAATAAAGTTTAGAATCAATATTTCTAATCGTTAATTTAATATTCTCATAATAAAGTCCATTAATGTAGAACTCACTACACTCATATTCCTTATTGACATCTTTGTCATGTGTCGTTACGATTCCACTATCTTCTATGTCTGCATAGAAAACATCATCATCACTATGCTTATCACAACTACAAAGCATTACTGAACATATTACTATAAAGGCTGCTCCGAAAATTTTAAAACTACTTTTCATATTATTATATAATTAAATTTAAACTTTCTGCAAATATAATATTTTTTTCTGATTTAAAAAAATAATTTTGGGTTCATTTTCAATTTTTTAAAAAATTTTATTTTTTGATTGACTGAACAGTTTTTCCCCATATATTTCCGCTTTTAAATATCAAAAAATCCTTATACCATTTTTCCGTATATAACCTATATTTTTTCCAATAAAAAAATCCTTATATGAATAATATTTCCTATATACAAAAAATTATCTTATATATTATTATATCCTTTATAATGTTATTTTTTCAGACGGAAAATAATTCGTATAATAGTGATTAAGAATACGTCTGAAAATGGGGTGTAATTTTGTTTTTAAACGATAATTTTTTGAAAAACTATAAATATGATTTTCAATTTATTCAAATAAAAATGAATAAAGATGTAATATTTATTCGTATCGTTGTATCTGTCGGTTATTTTTAAGGGTAAAAAATCATATTTATACAAGGGAAAAATAATAATAAAATAAAAAAATATATGGGTGCATTTATTAAGTACATCCATATATTTTTGGTAACAATATACTTGTCAGTTATATTTATTAATCTTTATAAGGGTTATCCTTTTCGGTTACTTCAATTGCCAATCCTTTTTCAATCAATCCTCTATAATCGAAATGATATTTATTAAGCCAATCTATTCTATCTGAAGCAGGGATATGTGCGTAATCTTTCGGGCAAGAATATGGCCTATTATCAATATCTGTATATTCCTTTTCTTCTTCCTCAGTCATACTGCTTAGAGGTCTGAGATAAGGTTTAATGGTAGCAAAATCTGAGTTGTTAAGAAACCATATTATATCTTTAGGTGTAAGTTTGCCATTATAATAGGAGGTTGTACCATAGCAAATACAGCAAATTACTTTATATGGCAATCTTGCTGAAAGGTCTTTTATCAATAAATCTTTATCTTCTTGTGTCATAACTTTATTAAAAATTATTTAGCATTCTTCAATATAATAAACTTTATAATGTATGCTTGTATCAGACGAATCAGCAGAATCGTGAAAATCGTAATATACAAGATATTTTTTATCATCCTCTATTTTTTCCTTTATGCCTTTAGGGAAAGACCAAGTTGTTTCTCCTGCATGGTGATAATGGTTTTTCATATCCTTGCCATACAGTTGTTTGGAATAAAGGTCAGATAAAGATTTTGCTCCAAGATAGCCACTGATATTATTGATTTCTTCATCTGTAGGTTTTTCCATTAATTTACTTTTATTGCTGTCATTTAAGAAGTCCATGATAATTGTTTTCTTTAAAGTTTCCTTCGGCTACAACTGGTAAATAGTCATCATAATGGCGGTATCTTCCAATTATTATTGGGTTCTCGTATTTTACTTTTGTCCCATCAAAAAACTTCCCTTTAATTACAACATATATAGAAAAACCATAACCATCTATATATGCGGCTTTTACATGATTCCCATCAAATGCACGTAGTACTAAGAAAGTGTGATAATCTTTTTTTTCAAGAGAATACTCGGATTCAAAACTTCTAGGTTCTTTGAACTTTTCATAATTAGTATCGCATAT
>Ga0310695_10000587_pt1 | contig 93137 bp, 63 predicted proteins | sample RumenRJG_04DNA_FD_203882 | JGI IMG/M metagenome (GOLD analysis project Ga0310695, IMG submission 203882) | Bovine rumen microbial communities from Lethbridge, Alberta, Canada - RJG_04 (v2) (version 2) | ecosystem: Host-associated > Mammals > Digestive system > Stomach > Rumen | place: Canada...
GATTTTGCCAAGTTACACTCCATAGCAGAAACAGCTATGAAGAATGGAAACTCCAAATTCAATGCAATACTTGCTGTTGTACGACAGTAAGGTAACTATTCATACCATGGGGTGCTGAGTAGTTACATAAAGCCACTCACTTGTTAACAATCCATAAAAAAACATTTTCTGATTAGACATTCCTGCCTCCATCGCATCAAATTAACGTATTAGGGGCAGAAAAAGAATCGCTGAAGCCATTCAGAAGAGGATTTTTCCGCCCTATTTACCTATTTCTTACCAGTCAACTTACCCTATTCAAAGCACTAATATAAAACCTAAGACATTCATATGAAAGACGATAAGATTATGCGTGTCGGTATCGTCGGCACCGGATGGATAGCCGAGAAGGCAGCCATCACCCTGAACGGACTCGACCAGTGCGAGTGCCATGCCGTAGCATCGCGCACGCCAGAACGTGCCCAAGCCTTTGCTAAACAGTGGAACATCCCCAAGGCATACGGTTCCTATCAGGAACTCTATGCCGACCCTGACATCGACCTGGTGTATGTGGGTACCCCCCACTCCCATCACTACGACGTTGCCCACGATGCTTTGATGGCCGACAAGCCCTGTCTGGTAGAGAAAGCCTTTATGGCCAATCACAAGGAAGCAGCCGCCATCGTCGACCTGGCACGCGAGCGGAAAATCTTCCTTGCCGAAGCCATCTGGACCCGCTACCAGCCCGTTGTGAAAATGGTGCGCGACCTGATAGCCAGCGGTAGAATCGGTACACCACGTCTCGTCACCGCCACCTTGGGTTACAGCATGGGCGACAAGCCCCGTATCATGCGGGCCGACCTCTGCGGCGGAGCCCTCCTCGACCTTGGTGTGTATGCCCTCAACTTCGTGCGCATGTTCTTCCCTGCAAATATCGTGGAGATGAAGAGCCAATGCGTGAAGAGCACTACAGGCATGGACCTCACCAACGCCATCACGCTCGTTCTTGAAGACGGATTGCTCTGCAACCTGCAGTCGAGTGCCGCCTGCGTGGGCGACAACATCGGTGTCATTGCCGGTACCGATGGCAACCTCATCATCGACAACATCAACAACCCACAGAAGATAACGGTGAATACCCACGACAGGGTGTTTGTCGAGGATATCCATGTGCCACAGCAAATTACCGGCTATGAGTACCAGTTCGTCGCCTGTCGCAACGCCCTCCTAGAAGGTTTGCTCGAGCCCCTTGAGATGCCGCTCGAAGAGACACTCTACATCATGCAACTGATGGACCAGTTGCGCAAGGAATGGGGAGTGAAGTATCCGATGGACGATTTTTAGAAAGGTTATTATAGAGGCATTTTAACGAGGTATTAAAAATGAGTCAAAGGAGAGTTAATGAAACAATAGAACAGCATGCCTCTAAGTCTCTGCATCTCTGTGTTGAATCCTCCACAGGGAAATGCAAAAGAACATCAATCAAGAAAAGAATATGAAGAGAATGAGAACATTATTAATGATGATGAGCATGTTGGCCTCTATGAGCCTGTATGCTGACGACCTGCGCCTCAACGACCTTGGCTATTTTGAGCGGCAAGGTGTCAACGTGCTCGTGTTCAGCAACAATTTCAACGGTGGGTTCAACGACGAGAAGAACTCCGGCATTGAAATCATCCACCACGGTGTACGTACCGTGCAGGGCGGTGCCGTCAGGCTCAACAACACCCCCGAGCAGTGGGACCTCGTGCCAAAGACCACCAATCGCAAGGTAGACCGTGAGAACGGCAGCATAGAGGTGGCGATGCGCTACCGCGTTGCGAACTGGCTCTACGGCTGCCATCCCTACCATAACTACTCGTTCGTGGCTGTGGTGGGCGCCACACGTCCAAAAGCCGTCTTCTACGGCAATAATCGCGCCGACTTCTCCTTCATTCCAGGAAACGTGGCACCGGGACTGCTCTTCCGCCAGCCCGACCATTTCGAGAATTTCGACGACTGGCCCTTCCTTTGGGGACAGAACGAGGGTACCATCGCCGGCAACACCCAATACATCATCTTCGGGTCGGCCCTGAAGAACATCGTCAACGAAAACAGATAATGACCGCAAAATAATGAAAAAAATTATACTCATGATGCTGCTCCTGGCAGCCACTACCGGTGTTTTTGCCCAAGAGGAAGAAGACCCCCATGAAGGAATGGCCATCACCGGACATCTCACGGATGTAGACGACAAAGAGCCGATAGAACAGGCTACGATACAGATGTTCCGAGTGAAAGACAGTATCTTCGTTGGCGGAACACTCTCCGACTTACGCGGAAACTTCTCCGTGGAAGCCCCATCAAACGGCACCTACCGCCTGCGCATCTCGTCGATAGGCTACCAGACGCTTGAACGCGAGGTAACCATAAGGAGAAACCAAGATGTAGACCTGGGCACGCTGCTGATGTCGCCAGAGAGCATCATGCTGCAAGAAGCCGTTGTCACTGGACGGGCAGCGCAGGTAGTGGTGAAGAAAGACACCCTCATCTTCAACCCCGAAGCCTACCGCACACCTGAGGGCTCTGCCATAGAGGAACTCATCAAACGTATCCCCGGCGCAGAGGTTGACGAAGACGGCAATATCACCGTCAACGGCAAGGAGGTGAAGAAAATTCTCCTCGACGGAAAGGAATTCATGCTCGGCGACGTGGAGACAGCCCTCAAGAACATCCCTGTCTCCATCATCCAAAACCTGAAGTTCTACGACCAACAGAGCGACCAGTCGCGCATTACCGGCATCGACGACGGCGAGAAGGAAGCCGTGCTCGACTTCACCATCAAGAAAGGCATGAACCATGGCTATATGACCAACCTCGACCTCGGTGTGGGCAACCACGACCGCTACGCCTCACGCGGCATGGCCAGCCGTTTCACCGACAAGACCCGCTTCGTGCTCATGGGCAATGCCAACAACAAAGAGGAAAACGCCGGATGGTGGAACCGCCGCGGACTGAACACCCGCAAGATGTTGGGCACCAACCTCAACTACGATGACGGCGACAAACTCAAGATTGACTTCAGCCTGCGATGGAACCACCGCAACGGTGACAACCAGAACAAGAACACCAGCGAGAACTTCTACAGCGAGACCTCGCGCACCTTCTCCAACAGCGACTCGAAGAACTTTACCCGCAGCAACAATTGGAACGGCAATATACGAGTGGAATGGAAGCCCGACTCACTGACCAACATCCTGCTCCGTGCCAACGGTAGTTACGGCACCAACGATGCCACCGCCACCTCGATATCCGCCACATTCAACGATGATCCCTATCTATATGTGGACGATCCGCTGGGGGTGCTGAATTCCTTCGACCCCTCTAATCCTCTTGCGCCCTATCTGGTGAACCACAACACCAGTGCCAGCCTTACCTATGGCAGCAACAAGAACGCCTGGGGAATGCTGCAACTCTACAGACGTCTCAACCCCCGGGGACGCCACATCACCTTCCGTGTGGAAGGCAGCGGTGGCAGCAGCAAGAACCAGAACGCATCAAACAATGATGTGCACCTCTTCCTCGTGAAAGACCAGGCTGGACGCGACTCCACCTACTACACTGCACGCTACAACACCACCCCATCCGACAACAGCGGCTACGTGCTCAGTGCCACCTACAGTGAGCCGCTGTGGAAGGGGGCGCACCTGCAGGCCAACTATGAGTTGCGCTACAACCAGAACAAGAGCGACCGCCAGACCTATGACTTCAGCCACCAGCCAGTGAATATCTTCTCGGGCATCACGCCACAATACCGCGAATGGGACCCCTGGCTCTCCACTGTAAACGACCATCTCGACGACTATCTCGACCGTTCGCTGAGCCGCTACTCCGAATACAAGAACTACACCCACAACCTGAGGCTCACCCTGCGCCACAAGGTGGAGAAATACGATTTCAACCTCGGTGTGCTTCTGCAACCACAACGCTCCAACTTCATCCAGAACTACCGCAACGTGTATGTCGACACGGTGAGAAACGTCACCAACTTCACGCCGACCTTCGACTTCCACTACAAGTTCAGCGACCAGAGCAACTTCTGGCTGCACTACCGAGGCGACACCCGTCAGCCTGAGATGACACAGTTGCTCGACATCACCGACGACTCCAACCCACTCTACATCACACAGGGTAACCCGGGACTGAAGCCACAGTTCACCAACTCGCTCAACGCCTATTACAACAACTACATCTCACGCTACAAGCGTTCGATAGTGGTGTTTGCCAATTACCGACATATCCGCAACAGCATCTCCAATCTCGTGCGCTACAACCCAGACACGGGAGGGAGCATCTCCAGACCAGAGAACATCAACGGCAATTGGAACATGAACGCCGGATTCAACTTCACCACTGCCATCGACTCTGCCGCACACTGGAATGTTGGTACGGAGAGTCGCGTGCGCTACAACCACTTTGTGAGTTACGTGGCACAGCAAAAGGCCGACGCGAGGAAAAACACCACCAATTCGGTAAATCTCAACGAACGACTCACAGCCAGTTTCCGCAACAGTTGGCTGGAGGTGACCATCGACGGCAACATCAACTACCAACATTCCCGTAACGAACTGCAACCCAATGCAGACCTCGACACCTGGCAATTCAACTATGGCGGACAGTTCCTGGTGCGCCTGCCCATGGACTTCGAGATAAACAGCAACCTGCACGAGCGCAGCCGGCGCGGATACAACGACAAGTCGATGAACACCAATGAACTGATTTGGAACGGACAGATTTCCAAGTCGTTCCTCAAGAGCAAGACACTCATCGTAGCCCTCAATTTCTACGACATCCTCCATCAGCAGAGCAACTATGAGCGGTGGGTGAATGCCACGGGGCGCAGCGACACCGAATACAACAGCATCAACTCTTACGCCATGCTTCATGTGCGCTACCGCCTCAATATCTTCGGAGGAAAAATAGATACCGAAGGACGCTACGACAAGAAGTGGGGCAACAGCGACAACCGCCGCCGACGTTGGTAATCCTGGCAGACATCACATCAATCAATACAAAAGAAAAATGAAAGATTTCAATTACTATGCACCGACAGAAGTAGTTTTCGGTGAACATGCAGAGGAGCAGGTTGCTGCCCTGACAAAGAAATACGGAGGTACGAAAGTGCTTGTGCATTATGGAGGCCAGAGTGCCAAGCGCTCAGGACTTCTCGACAAGGTGTGCACACTGCTCAAAGAAGGCGGCGTGGACTACGTCACGCTGGGTGGTGTAGTGCCTAACCCCCGATTGTCGAAAGTGCGCGAAGGCATCGACCTCTGCCGCAAGGAAGGCGTGGACTTCATCCTCGCCGTGGGAGGCGGCAGTGTCATCGACTCTGCCAAGGCCATTGCCTACGGTGTGTGCTACGGTGGCGATGTATGGGACTTCTATCTCGGCAAGGCTGAGCCTAAGGAAATGCTTCCCGTAGCCTCAGTGCTCACCATCCCTGCCGCTGGCAGCGAGATGAGCGAAGCCAGCGTCATCACCAATGAAGAGGGTGACGTGAAACTCGGATACTCCAACGATATGTCACGCCCGAAGTTTGCCATCATGAATCCCCGCCGCACCTTTACCCTTCCACCTTACCAGACAGCAGCCGGCGTGACCGACATGATGATGCACACCATGGAGCGCTACTTCACCAAAGACGACGACATGGACCTCACCACAGACCTCGCGGAAGCAGTGCTGCGAAGGATGAAGACCGCCATTTTTGCCGTTCTTGAAAACCCTGAAGACTACCGCAACCGCGCACAGATTATGTGGGGTGGCAGCGTGGCACACAACGGACTGACAGGCTGTGGGGTGAGCGACGATTGGGCTACCCACCAACTAGAGCACGAACTCAGCGGCATGTTCGACGTTACACATGGTGCCGGTCTGGCAGCCATCTGGCCCAGTTGGGCACGCTATGTGATGCACGAGAACCTGAGTCGTTTCGTACGGTTCGCCGTGAACGTGATGGACGTTCCCAACGACTTCACCGACCCTGAAGGTACCGCTGAAAAAGGCATCCAGGCCGTGGAGCGGTTCTACCACGCCATCGGCATGCCCGTGAACATCAAGGAACTTATCGGCCGCAACATCACCGATGACGAAATACGAGAGATGACCCGCAAATGCAGCCGCGACTATACCGCCACCTGCGGTTGTCTGAAAGTGCTGAAAGCCGAAGATATGGAAAACATCTATAAAATGGCTCGAGGATGAAAATATTAATGATTGGTGGAACAGGCACGATAAGCAGTGCCATCACCAGACAGTTGGCAGCAGCCGGACACGACCTATGGCTGCTCAATCGCGGCACACGCAAGGACGAAGTGCCTGAAAACGTGAAACAGGTCATCGTAGACATCAACGACGAGCAACGAGTGAACGAGTTGCTCGGTGACAATCACTTCGATGCCGTGTGCGAGTTCATTGGTTTCGTGACTTCACAAGTAGAGCGCGACATCCGCCTCTTTGCCGGCCGCACACACCAATATGTATATATCAGTTCGGCATCGGCATACAACAAGCCCGCCCGCAACCATGTCATCACTGAGGGCACGACACTCGCCAACCCCCACTGGCAATATTCGCGTGACAAGATTGCCTGCGAGGAACTCTTGATGAAAGCCTACCGAGAGGATGGATTCCCCGTGACCATCGTGCGCCCCAGCCACACCTACTGCGAAAGGGGCGTGCCACTGAGCATACACGGTCCGAAAGGCAGTTGGCCCGTGCTGAAACGTATGATGGAAGGAAAACCTGTGCTGATTCATGGCGACGGCAGTTCGCTGTGGACACTGACATGGAACGAAGACTTCGCCCGAGGCTTCATCGGACTGCTGGGCAACCCGAGAGCCATTGGCGAAGCCTTCCAAATCATGTCAGACGAGACACTCTCTTGGACACAAGTCTATTCGTGTGTGGCACAAGCACTGAACGTGGAACTGCATCCCTATTATGTATCTTCCGCATTCCTCGCCGCCGTGTGTCCAAAGGAATACGACCTTGAAGGCAACCTTCTGGGCGACAAAGCGTTGACCGTGGCTTTTGACTGCACGAAACTTAAACTTGCCGTACCGGGATTCTGCGCCGCCACCCGTTTTGACGAAGGTGTACGCCACTGTATTGCCTATCTGCTCGCTCATCCCGAACTGCAAGTAGATGACCCTGAATTCGATGCATGGTGCGACCGTGTCATCGAGGTGCAGGAAGCAGCGAAACAAGCCATGGGCTGTTAGCGCCGCGCCCACCCCACATGCTGGAAGTCTCTAGGGGGTATTATAGTGACTATAGTGACTATAGAAATCTATAGAAATCTATAAACTCTCTAGAGACTTTCAGTCTTCGTAGCAACTTCTTGGAATGACGATGGGCATGCGCTTGCGCTTGAAAGCAGAGTTGAGATGCCTACGTATGACACGCTCCACTGTTTCTTCACCATAAGCAGCCTGAAGGCGTTGCATGGCCTGATTCTTTGCATTTTCGTCGTCACCTGCCTGTAGATAGGAGTTGAGGATATCGTCAACTTCTTCATAGGTATGACCCGGAGCAATCTGTGCCATGTCGCCACCTGCCGCCACGCCGTTGCCGTCGGTGGGCAGGATGCCGTATGCCGCCCGGAGGGCTTGATGGCGCACGTCGTCGGCATCGGTAAACACCTCTGTATAGAGATACTTGCACAGTTCATAAACCTCATGTTTCCATAATCCGCCAATGGGGTTGAAATCGGCCACATCGCCATGGATAGTCCAGAATCCCAGGTTATGCTCCGTGAGGTTGTCGGTATCCATCACCAGTCCACCTGTCACCGATGCGATGTTGTAGAGGTAAATCATCCTGAGACGAGCCTTGATATTGCCCTGTGAGATAGGTGTGGAAGGATAGCGCAACTCGCACGTCGCTTTCATGTGCACATAATCGTCTTGCAGATTCTGCACCCAATACTCGTCGCAGAACCCCCTCATCGCCAGGCTGGCAGAGTCGTTCTCTTCTGTAGTGTTAGAGGAACAGGGCAGACTCACGCCGATGAACTTCAGTTCCAGTTCAGGAAATTGTTTCACCACTTGCTGGCAGATGGCAGCAGTTACGGTGGAGTCCAAACCGCCAGAGAGTCCCAGCACCATTGTCTTGAGATGGCAGTCGCCAAGATAACGTGCCGTCTCACTCACCATTGTCTCGAATACTTTCTTGTAATTCATAGTTGTATGATTTTTTATGTTATAATAATTAAAATCAAATTCTGCAAGTAAGAAACGGTCACTCTGCTACAACACATCGAACATCTGCGACATCATCCCCTTTCGTCTCTTACTTTCATTGATTATCAGTTTTTCATCTGTCGATTGTCTTTATCAATATCTTTTGCAAAAATACGATTAAGTGAAGGAAAAGCAAAATAAAAAGTGATTTTTGTTTTGCTTTCACCAGTTTTGGAAAGAATTATCAGTAGCAATAACTCTTCTCAACGGCTCAATCGCTGTGCTTACGTCCGTTTGTCTCCCATTTATCTCCCAAGTGAGGCTAAAAACGGTCAATCATTTGCCAAAGTGAAAAAAAATGACTAAGTTTGCATCATGCAAGACACGGAGGTCAGCATCATTACCCGCAGCGAGGAATTGCCGGCGATGTCGTGCCGGAATTTCTTTCACAGCAAGGAGTTGTTCCACATTCTGGAACAAACCCCTGGCTGCAGTCCTTATATGTGTCTGGTGGCCGACAGCCAGGGCATTATCCAGGCCCATATCCTTGCCATTGTCTTCCGCCGGGGGTCGTTGCTTCCACCTTATTTATATTCCCATGCACGGATTTACGGCGAAGGTGAATATCGCGATGGGACAAAGAAAGACGAGTTGTTCGCACAGATGCTCGTCGTCATGACGAAATATTTCCGTCGGCGGTTGTGCCTGTATATCGAATTCAGCAACCTCAGCACTAAGATGTTCGGCTACAAGTGGTTCCGGCGTACAGGATATACCCCCGTGCGGTGGCTGCAAGTGCACAACTCGCTCCACAGCATGTCTCCCAGAGAACGCCTGAGCGAGAAAATGCTGAAGAAAGTGACCGCCTGTGAGAACCAGGGTACCACCGTGGAGGAAGCCCACGGCACTGACGACATCGATGCTTTCTACAAGATACTCCGCAGTTACTACCGATTCAAGATACAGCGTTTCATCCCACATAAGGAGATGTTCAGACTCTTGCAGGACAACGACCGCTGCCGTATCTTCGTCACCAAACTCAACGACAAGGTTATAGGCGGATGCGCGGTAATCTATTCCAACAACGATGCCTACCTGTGGTATGTAGCCACCCGGAGAAAAACCTATATCAAGTATCACCCCTACACCACCACCATCTGGCATCTGCTCAACGACACCCATAAGCGCGGTGTCGAACACCTGCGGTTCATGAACGCCGGTCTGCCTTTCAGCAAGAACCCCGAGCGCGAGTTCATCCTACGCTTCGGTGGCAAGCCCACAAGCACATTCCGCTGGTTCCGTTCGATGGTGCCATGGACAAACAGGATTCTGGGTTGGTTTTGGCGTGATTAGCCACAAGAATCGGCATGTATGCAATAATCGGTCAATATTCTCGTTTATTATCTGTAATGAGAAAGGAATATAGCAAAAATCTATATCTTATACTCTTGTTTCTCGCCATAGCCACCAACATGATGGCCCAATCGTTCACCTTGCATGGCAAAGTGACCGACGAGAACAACAATCCCCTGGAACTGGCCACCGTAGCGGTAGTCAGTCAGGGACGTGTCACCTTCACCAACCTAAGAGGAGAATACAACATGCAACTGAGCACTGCCGACAGCGTGGCAGTGAGATTCTCCATGGTGGGATACCAGACGAAGACGCGCATATTGCGGAAGCCCAAGGGCCAGCAGACGCTCATCATACAACTCACCAGCGACAACCAACTCGACGAGGTGGTCATCACGCAGAAACGCCGACAGACAGGACAGTCGGAAGAACTCGACACGAAAGACATGAAGACCATGCCATCCGCCTCGGGCAATGCCGTGGAGGAACTGATTCAAGGACAGGCAGGCGTCTCCACGCACAACGAGTTGAGTTCACAATACAACGTACGTGGTGGTAGTTTCGATGAGAACAGCGTCTATATCAACGATGTGGAGGTGTACCGCCCATTCCTCGTACGGAGCGGTCAGCAAGAAGGACTCTCTGTCATCAACCCCGACATGGTAGAGAAAATCAGTTTTTCTACCGGAGGATTCGAAGCCAAGTATGGCGACAAGATGTCGTCGGCTCTCGACATCACTTACAAACGGCCAAAGAAATTTGAGGCCAACGTGTCGGCAAGCCTGCTCGGCGCGAGCGGATATGTGGGTTTCAAGACCAAAACGCTGGCCTGGAGCAACGGTATACGCTACAAGACCAACCGCTACCTTCTCGGCTCTCTTGAGACAAAAGGAGAATACCGCCCCAACTTCCTCGACTACCAGACCTACTTCAGTTATAAGCCCAACAGCCGATGGACACTTGACCTCATCGGCAACATCTCGGAGAATCACTACAACTTCATCCCCGAAGACAGGGAGACCCACTTCGGAACGATGGAGAATGTGAAAAACTTCAAGGTGTATTTCGACGGCAAGGAGCGCGACGTCTTCCGCACGTTCTTCGGTATGTTCAACCTCTCACGGCACCTCACTGAGAAAACCACCATCTCGCTCATCGGTTCTGCATTCTACACGAAAGAGCAGGAACAGTATGACATTCAGGGACAATACTGGCTCACACAGACGGAGACCAGCGAGAACCTGGGTGTGGGCACTTACATGGACCATGCCCGCAACTATCTCGAAGCCAACGTGCAGACCATCAAACTGGCTCTGAGCCACAAGGTGGGAAAGCACCACTACCAGACAGGCGTGACCTACAAGATGGAGCACATCAAGGAGAACAGCCGCGAATACGAGATGCGCGACTCCGCCGGTTATGTGATGCCCCATACCGGGCAAGACCTCAACATGATCTACTCGCTCAACACCCGCAACAAACTCGACGCCAACCGTGTGGAAGCATACGTGCAAGATACCTACCGATTCCAAAACGCCAGCGAGACCACATTCTATACGCTGAACTACGGCGTGCGCTTCTCACACTGGAACTTCAACCACGAGAGTCTGGTTAGTCCACGCGTGTCGCTGAGTATTGTGCCGGCTTTCAACAACGACGTTACCATACGACTTGCCACGGGTCTATATTATCAGGCCCCCTTCTTCAAAGAGTTGCGCGACACTTCCACCGTCAACGGCATCACCTATGCCACGCTCAACAAGAAAATCAAGAGCCAGCGCTCCATCCACTTCATCGGTGCCATAGACTACCGTTTCAAGATGAAAGAGCGCAACTACCGTTTCAGCGCAGAGGCATACTACAAGGCCATGTCGAACCTGGTGCCCTACAGCGTGAACAACGTGAAAGTGGTGTACTACGGGCAGAACGAGGCCACAGGACACGCCATGGGACTTGACTTGAAACTCTATGGTGAGTTCGTCCCAGGTGCCGACTCATGGCTGAGCCTGTCGGTGATGGACACCAAGATGAAACTCCATGGCAAGAGCATCCCCATGCCCACCGACCAACGTTTCGCGCTGAGCCTGAACTTCACCGACTACTTCCCCAACACCGACCGATGGAAGATGTCGCTCAAACTCACTTATGCCGATGGGCTGCCCTTCTCCGCACCCCACCGTGGCATCGAGAGTTTCGACTTCCGCGCGCCAGCCTACAAACGCGCCGACATCGGCATGAGTTTCCGTGCCCTCGACAACGACAAGCGCACCAACAAGAAGTTGCCATTCAGGAACATCTGGCTCGGGCTTGACTGCCTGAACCTACTGGGTATCAACAACGTCAACTCCTACTATTGGATAACAGATGTCACCAACCAACAATATGCCGTGCCCAACTACCTCACCGGGCGGCAAATCAATTTCCGTGTGCTCTTCGAATTTTGACGGTATTTGATACTTGGCGTGATTACATCACCATCACCCCAAAAGGCAGTTTTAACGCCCCTGTAACCCCTATAAGTTGAGCGAATACGACGGCTTGCTGATGGGCTACGAGAATAAACTTGAGTTTTTGACTAAAAAACCTAAAAAATGGAGGGATTATTCTCCCCATATCATTTTTATTTATTACCTTTGCATCGTTTAAACAATTCATTTTCTTAATCTTTCGAATAATATGAAAATTTCACACATTGAACATTTAGGAATCGCTGTTCCCAGCATTGAGGAAGCACTACCCTATTTCAAAGAAGTACTTGGACTTGAGTGTTATGCTATCGAAGAAGTGGCCGACCAGAAAGTGAAGACCGCCTTCCTGAAGTGTGGAGAGGTGAAACTGGAACTCCTTGAGCCCACATCACCCGACAGCACCATCCAGAAATGGCTCGACAAAGGCGGACGCGGCGTACACCACGTGGCATTCTGCATCGAAGATGGCGTGGCCAACGCATTGGCTGAGTGCGACGGCAAGGGAGTGCGCCTGATTGACAAGGCTCCACGCAAGGGCGCTGAGAACCTGAACATCGCCTTCCTTCACCCGAAGTCGACTTGCGGCATCCTCACCGAACTCTGCGAGCACTAAGTCGTGAACATCCAGAATATTCCCGTATAAAGAAATATCAATGAGCAAACAATTAGAAAAGATCAAGGCCCTGGTCGCCAAGCGCGAACAGGCCCGTCTTGGTGGCGGCGAGAAAGCCATCGAGAAACAGCATGCCCGTGGCAAATACACTGCCCGTGAACGTATTGACATGCTTTTGGACGAAGGCAGTTTCGAGGAGTTCGATATGTTCAAACTCCACCGCTGCACCAACTTCGGCATGGAGAAGAAGCAATTCCTTGGCGACGGTGTGGTAGCCGGTTCGGGTACCATCGACGGACGTCTGGTGTATATCTTCGCCCAAGACTTCACGGTAAACGGCGGCTCGCTTTCTGAGACGATGGCAGAGAAGATCTGCAAGGTGATGGACATGGGTATGAAAATGGGAGCCCCTGTCATTGGCATCAACGACTCGGGTGGCGCACGCATCCAGGAGGGCATCAATGCTCTCGCTGGCTATGCCGAAATCTTCGAGCGCAACATCCTTGCATCGGGTGTCATCCCACAAATCTCCGGTATCTTCGGCCCCTGTGCCGGTGGTGCTGTCTACTCCCCTGCCCTCACCGACTTCACCCTGATGATGGAAAACACCTCGTATATGTTCCTCACCGGACCGAAAGTGGTGAAGACCGTCACTGGCGAAGACGTGGACCAGGAGCACCTTGGTGGCGCTTCGGTGCATGCCACGAAGAGTGGTGTGACCCACTTCACTGCCGCCACAGAGGAGGAGGCTCTCGAAATGATCAAGACGCTGCTCAGTTATATTCCATCCAACAACATGGAGGAGACTCCACGCAAGGAGTGCGATGACCCCATCGACCGTATGGAAGACTCTCTCAACGAAATCCTTCCCGACGACCCGAACAAGGCTTACGACATGTACAAGGTCATCTCTGCCATCACCGACAATGGTGAGTTCTTTGAGGTACAGCCAAAGTTTGCCAAGAACATTATCGTAGGATTCGCCAGGTTTAACGGTCAGAGTGTGGGTATCGTGGCCAACCAGCCATCGTGCTACGCTGGTGTGCTCGACGTGAACGCCAGCCGCAAGGGTGCACGATTCGTGCGATTCTGCGATGCTTTCAACATTCCTATCGTCAGTCTGGTCGACGTGCCCGGATTCTTGCCCGGCACCGGTCAGGAGTACAACGCCGTTATCCTGCATGGAGCACAGTTGCTTTACGCCTACGGCGAAGCCACTGTTCCTAAGGTCACCGTCACCCTGCGCAAGAGTTACGGAGGCAGCCATATCGTGATGGGTTGCAAGCAACTGCGCACCGACCTCAACTATGCATGGCCCAACGCCGAGATAGCCGTGATGGGTGCCTCGGGTGCCGTTGCCGTGCTCTGCGCCAAGGAAGCCAAAGCCAAGAAGGAAGCCGGCGAGGACGCCAAAGCCTTCCTGGCAGAGAAGGAGGAGGAATACTCGGAACTGTTCGCCAATCCATACCAGGCAGCCAAGTATGGCTACATCGACGATGTGATTGAGCCGCGCAACACCCGTTTCCGCATCTGCCGTGCCCTGGCGCAACTTGCCACCAAGCGTGACAACCTGCCTGCCAAGAAACATGGCAACATTCCTATGTAATCAGAAACAAAGGTTGGCGGGTATATGCCCGCCAGCCATTTCATTCATCAACTATCAGACAAATGGCAACAGCAACCAATGAAGTGTATGCAGCCATTGCTATGGCCCTGCATGAATTCAAGGGCAATAATGTGCACGACAAGGAGTCGGGACGCATCACCATCAAGAGCCACTTCACAGAGTGGAACTCCCACTACACGATGACCACCCAGCACCCTTAAGTCTATTATTCACCCTACAGGCGTATACTATACCGCCTACAAGTAAAAACTAACAATACCCTTATGAAGACATACAAGTATACCATCAACGGAACACAGTATGAAGTAGCCATTGGCGACATCGCTGAGAATATTGCCACCGTCACTGTCAACGGTGAAGAGTTCAAGGTGGAAATGGAACCAGAGGCTGAACCTGAAAAGAAAAAGGTTGTGGTAAAGACTGGCGCGGCTTCTGAGCCCAAACAGTCGGCACCTGCCGAAAGCGGTGCTGCCGTCAACACCGCCAATGCGCTGAAAGCCCCACTTCCCGGTGTTATCACCGAGGTGAAGGTTGCCGTAGGCGACGAGGTGAAGGCTGGCGACGTGGTCATCGTGCTCGAAGCCATGAAGATGGCCAACAACTTGGAATCCGAGAAAGACGGCAAGGTGACCGCCATCCTCGTCTCCCAAGGCGCGAGCGTGATGGAAGACACCCCGCTCATCGTCATTGAATAGTCTTTCCATTCATCACATGTTTCACAATCTCCGGATGGAGATTGTGAAACTTTTTTATGCCTGCCCTTTCATCATTTCCCACATCATGGATGGCATTGTCATCCCAATATGGCGAATCAGCAAAACTTACATCCCATTAACTCCCCGTTTACTCCCTTTTCAGTCAAGAAAGTTGAGCGAATATGATACACGATAAACCTTTAAAAATTGTGAACATTCGCTTTTTCTACGACAAAAAAGCACGCAAAACCTTAATTAAGCAAAAAGGATTTCCGTATATGATTATTTTTTCGTAACTTTGCACTGTGCGGTATTATGCGTTGCACATAAATCAAACGTAAGAAGGCTATAGTCAACCCAAACCCAATAAGGACAACAAACGATGTCGAAAAAAATTCTATTCATCAACCAAGAGATTACTCCCTACGTACCTGAGAGCGAAATGTCGCTTCTTGGCAAACAACTTCCCCAACTCGTGCAGGAGCGCGGCTATGAAATCCGCACCTTCATGCCCAAATGGGGCACCATTAATGAGCGGAGGGGGCAATTACACGAAGTGATCCGTCTCTCGGGAATGAACCTCATCATCGACGACACCGACCATCCTCTGGTCATCAAGGTTGCCTCGATACCCGTTTCCCGTATTCAGGTATATTTCATCGACAATGAAGATTACTTCCAGAAGCGGAGAATGGTGGAAGACGAGAAAGGCGAGGAATATGCCGACAATGGCGAGCGTGCAATCTTCTTTGCACGCGGCGTGCTCGAGACCGTGAAAAAACAACGTTGGACCCCAGACATCATCCACTGCCAAGGTTGGATGTCGGCCATCGTACCTCTTTACGTGAAGACCGCCTACCACGACGAGCCATCGTTTGCCAATGCCAAAGTGGTGACATCGCTGTTTACCAACCATTTGAAACAAGACCTTGGCACAGATTTCAAGCGTTGCCTGCAATTCCGCGATGTGAACGATGCAGTTCTCTCCGCCTATCCCGACGAATTCACTGCCATCGACCTTGGCAAGTTGGCCATTGACTATTCGGATGGTGTGATTGAGGCAGGAGATGAAGTAAACGCACAGTTGCTTGAATACGCCAAATCCAAGCAATTGCCCATACTAGGCTATCCCGGCAAGGAAGACTATGGCGACGCTTACACAGAATTCTACAACAAAATTATCGGTGAATAACTTATATTCGATGAAAATCAAGTTTATTGCCACTTTGGCCTTGTTGGCCATGACATTGGCATCATGCGATGAAACGACAGACACGTTGGGTACTTCACTCAACACTACCATAGACCATTTAGACGTTGCAAGCCAAACATTCAATGCCACTTCACGCTCAGTAGCCATAGAATCCGTCATATCACGCAACAGTACCGGATATCTTGGCTGCATCAAGGACCCGGAAACTGGTGCTCATATCACTGGCGACTTCATGACGCAGTTCAACTGTCTTGAGAGTTTCAAACTTGCGCCTATCGACAGTATAGCCAGCCGTGACGAGGATGGAAAAATCATTGCCGACTCCTGTGAGGTACGCCTTTTCTATACCAGTTATTATGGCGACTCCTTAGCCACGATGAAGACTACCGTTTACGAACTTGCCCGTCCGATGATGGAGTCGGAGAAGTATTATTCAGATTTCGACCCACTGGAAGAGGGATATGTGCGCGAAGGTGGACTCACAAAGAGCAAGGCATATACACTGGAGAACACCTCTGAATGGGCAGACAAGGCCAATACCAGCAATAAGAAAAGGGTTTATGTGAACAATATCTGTATCCGTCTCAATGAACCCTATACAGACAAGAACGGTGTGACTTACAACAACTTTGGCACATACATTCTCCGTCTGTACTATGAACACCCGGAGTATTTCCGCGGCAGTTACGCATTTATCAACAACGTGCTTCCCGGACTCTTCTTCAAGCATACAGGCGGTTTGGGTAGTATGGCTTACGTCAGTATCCCACAGTTGAACATATACTATAACATGTATATTGATGGAGGCCAAAAGGTAAGTTCACATATCACGCTCTTCAACGGAACGGAAGAGGTGCTGCAGACCACTACGGTGACCAACGAGAATGACGCGTTGCAACAACTGGTTGCCGATAACAGTTGCACTTACATCAAGAGTCCTTCGGGCATCTTCACCGAACTGACATTGCCTGTCGACGAGATGATGGCAGGACATGAGAATGACACCATCAACACGGCAAAAATTGTCCTCAACCGCATCAACAACTCACATTGGTCGGAATACAGTCTCCCCGCCCCCAGTACGTTGCTCATGCTGGAGACAGATAGCGTGAAGTCATTCTTTGAAAAAGGCAAGTTGGCCAATAACAAGAATTCTTACCTGGCCAGTTTCGCCTCTTCGACCAATCGTTATTCCTTTGGCAACATCAGTGACTTGATTACCCAGATGTATCGTGCCAAGACAGAAGGAGTGAAAACCAACCCCAACTGGTTGGAGCAACATCCCAACTGGAACAAGATCATGCTGATACCGGTGAAAGCCCAATACATGACCTACAACAACAGTTCGGTTCTGACATCTTTGTCCAACGACATGTCACTCACCAGCACACGCCTGCAAGGGGGAACAACGCCTATCACCATCAACGTGATTTACAGCAAATTCAAGTAGCAACATGGCAGACAACTACCTGGAACGCCGCAGGGAACTCTACGAAATCCGGAAAGCGGAGTGGCTGAAGAAAAAACGCCACATGCCCGTAAAGCCCCGTAAGTCAAAAGAATCCTCCGGCATATCACAGGAGCGGGATATCTGATAGTAAAAAAAACAACGTATCAGATTCCCCTTTCCACAGGAATCATGGGGATGGAGTTTTTGATACAGACTTGACAATAACCCCAGAATACGCAAAAAAGCCTTGCTTTCGCAAGGCTTTTTTGGTGGGTGCTGATGGATTCGAACCACCGAAGTCGAAAGACAGCAGATTTACAGTCTGCCCCATTTGGCCACTCTGGAAAACACCCAAGTTTCGTGGGCGTTGGCGGATTCGAACCGTCGACCCTCTGTCTGTCAGACAGATACTCTAAACCAACTGAGCTAAACGCCCGTATCTACGAAACGACTGCAAAGTTAGTGTTTTTTTACGAACTGGCAAACTTTTGCTCTTGTTTTTTGTCCATAATGGTGTTTTTTGTCTTCAAGGAAACAGGATTCCAATATTTTCTGTTTCTCATCAGAATGGGTATCCGATGGCGAAATGGATATTCTGTCCCTTGCCGAACGACGGGATGTTGAAATAACCGCTCTTGCCGGTATCGTAAGGCACATGAATGCCTATTCCCCAATCCAATCGGATGACGAAGAAATCGAGGTTGTATCTGAGACCTATACCTGTACCGAGGGCTATCTCATCGAGGATGTTGGAAAAGTGAAACTTGTCCTTACCGTCAAGATACTCGTCCTCACTCAATGTCCAAACATTCCCCGCGTCGAGGAATACCGCGCCATGAAGGTTTCCAAACAGACGCGTGCGGTATTCCAGGTTGGCTTGCAACTTCAAGTCGCCAGTCTCTTCCACATACCTCCACTGTTTATCAGTAGAATGGTATTTGCCCGGACCTATGCTGCGCACCTGAAATGCCCTGATACTGTTTGCGCCACCCACCCAGAACTGTTCGGTATAAGGCATGTAAGCAGAATTACCGAAAGCCCAGGCACAGCCAAGGTTCAAATGTGCTACAAACTGAGAGTGCTCTGCCCAGTCCCATGTCTTGGTGAGACGGGTCTCTATTTTCAGGAATTGTGCATAGGGGTTCTTGAAAAGTTCCTTGTCTTTTTCTGCCCACGGTTTCCCGAAAGCGGAATAAACAGCCGAGAGGAGATTTCCCGACTCACTCACTGAGGCATCCCAATAGAACGCGTTACGCTTCCCCTTTGGCGTAGAATACGAGATGGTGTATTTCATCTTAGGAATGAAAACGTCGCTCATCGTTGCCAAGAGATAAGGGTGAGTAATCAGCATATCCTCAAACTTCTGCGATATCTCCTTATTATAATTATACTCTACCGACAGTGGCGTGAACAAGTGCATCCAGTCGCGGCTGTACTGGAATTTATAAGTGAGTTCGCCCGATATCACATGGCGCTTGAAATATCCCGACCTATTGATAGTATTCGAGGATGCCTTAATGATGGTAGAAGGGGTGGCAAAATATCGCCTCCGCCTTCTCCTGTTGCTGCTATCACTCCTATTCTGTTCCCTGCTCCTACTCCTGCTCTTGTGCAAGAAGGTCTCGAACCGGGGAATTTCCAGCGACACGTCGAAACCATATTCATAAGAGTTCATCTCCGACCTCTCCCCTTCGAACATCTTCCCCAGCAGCCATTCGTATGACCCATGGATATTGACGTCGAGTTTTTCTCCTCCCTTGAAGGCATTGCGCTTGGTGAGACCCACAACAAGTTGCGGACCGAAGAACCCGCTTGTCTTTCCGTTGAGGTTGGTTTCCACATAGAAGTCATAGGGCTTGTCGAAAACACACGTCACACGCATGTCGAGCGTGTCGGAAGTCTCTTCGGGTGTCCGTGGCGTAAAGGTGAAATTCACCATGGAGAACAGTCCGTTGCTATTGAGTTTATTGGCCGTCTCTAAATAGTCGCTATAGGAGAAAAGGTTTCCCGACCGCAATTTCACGTCTCGTAGAATCACTCCCATACGCATAGGAGGTTTTCTGCCATTAAAATTCACCGTGAAGCGACGGCGTGTTTCATGGTTGTTGAGTTCTTCCCGCATGGTCCTGCGCAAGTCGAAATCAACCTTTCCGATATAATACTTCCTCAAAGCCTGGTCGGGCAGACTGTCGGCCATCTGCAATTTCATTCTCACCGCTCCAGGTACCGACAGGGTGTCGGCAAGATAGGAGGCATAATTGGGCTGGTAATAGTAGAAGCCATTGTCGCGCAACAAAGAACTAACTCTCGACCGCTCACCATCGAGGGTGGAGATATCGAATGGGTCGTGTGTGTTGACCAGTGCCTCTTCGCGTGTACTGTCAATCAGAGCCATGGCTTCGGTGGGGAAATTGACATATTCCAAAGTGTCGATGGTAAAGAGATGTCCTAAATCCACCTCATAAGCCACCTTTCCCTTCTTGGGGTGGCGCGTGTCGACTTCCGACGACGACACTTTTCCACGGAAGTATCCATGACCTTTGAGTGTTGTCTGTGCCACCGTTGCCCTCAGTTCCGGATTTACCCCACTCAAGAGCACGGGAGGCTTTCCAAACGACTTGGTCATCCACTCGGCAAACTTGGAGTCTTTTTTGGAATAATAGTTCCATATCGTCAGTCGTGGCTGGAACGGAGACCTGATTCTTGAACTGCCGAAAAGAGCGCCGTTGGGGGGTAATGCCAGTGCAGCATCCACTTCTTCCTTCGTGGCAAGGAAATGATCATTGTCGTCGTTGTCGTCGTAATTGAAATAGTTGATATGGTCGATGCCCACATACAACTTGTCACCTTCGGGCACCCCATTGGTCAGTGGAGCACACGATGCCATCCAACATGCCAGAAGGCATGACGCACACAAGGTCTTGATGTGGTTGCTGTCTATTCTCATTTTACTTCGGTCTTAATGCTGTCGGCTGGGGTGGAAGGTTGCGACGTAACATTGCGTTTGAGCGTATCTCTGGGAAGAAGGATTCTTTGTTCTTCACTCTTGAAGTTGAAGATGTCCTTGAAGTGCTGGAGTTTCCTGCGCCAGAGGAAGCCACCGCCATACTCGCCTATGTCGCCTTCGAGCCAGTCGTAGGAGTCGCGGTCGTAGTAGAGCCGCAGATACTTGTTGGAAGTGGGACTGAGCCGATACTCAAACGACACGTTGGTGAAGAACGACTGGTTCTGGTTGGCGACCTCAGTACCTGTCGACACCTTTCCGCCGACGATTACACGCAGACGGTTGTTCCAAAAGCGCTTCGCAAACTTGAACGAATAGTCGGTGTGCATGGAGCCAGAGGCATCGGTGGCATTGTCGACACCTACGGTAAAGTCGAGCGTACGCAAAGCATTGCCCGTGATATTGTTGATTTCGCTTTGCAAGAATGAACTCAATGCGCCATTCAAGGTGAATCCACTGGTGTTGCCATCGGCAAGGTACATACCGGTAGTAAGCATGGTCACTGCCACCTTTCCACGCTCCTCGATAGACATCGAAGCCAGTTCGGAATTGATAGCGATGTCTTCGGGAGCCTCGATGATAAATTCAAGCCCCATGTCATTGAGGGTACGCGAGATAATCACGCCACATTTGAAATCAACACTCCTGGTATTCCCCGAACCATCATCTACAGAGGCTTTGGTGTGCTCCGTAGCGGTGATATGCAGTGTGGGGTTCATCGGCTCTCCCCTGAACTCAATATAACTGCCATCTTCTATGGTGAAGGTTTTGAGAGGTATGACAGGCAGCGAATACTTCATCTCCGCATCGCTCAGCGTATATCGTCCGGTGAGTCTCATGTTGTCGATGGTGTTGTAGGTCAAGCGCAAGTCGCCACCTCCCACGAGGTCGATGTAGTTGCTGTGATCGGCATTGAGGTCACACTTGATGTGCGCCGACTCATCCACGCTGAGCGTGAGGTTCATGTCGAAACCCTTCAGCGGGGGCCTTGCAACGACCTGCGTGGTGCTGTCGTTGAAGTCGACGAACTTTACCAGTTCCTCCAAACGAGTGTCGGCAGAGAGCGGTGAGTCGCGGAGCACATAGGTCATGTCGGTAGCACCGAGCACCTTCACCCTTCCCCGCATCGACATGGCATCCAACGGTCCCTTCATCGAGCCGAAGAAATCAACGAAAGCTTTGCCGAAGGCCTCCGACCTCATATTTTCCTTTGCGTTGATTATCTGGAAGTTCTGCGCGCGCATACGGAGGTCGACATTCATCCTGTTGAGATTGGAGAAGTCGAAATAGCCCGAGATGTTGAGAGGACTGTTGTTATGGGCATAGACCTCGAAATTCTCGAAGAGCAGGTTGCTCCCTACGATACGCACGGGGTCTTCGGCCACACGCAGTTCCATCCCATAGGGGTCGCTCACGATGAATGTGGAGTCGAGGAAGAGTTCACCATTGACATCGGGTGTGGAGAGTGGGCCCTTGATGGAAAGGTCGCCCTCGGCATAACCGTAGAGCCTGAACAACTGGTTGGGTACGAAACCATTGGCAAGGTTGAGGGGGAAGCGGGCAAGTTGGAAGTCAGCGTCAACCGAACCACCGTCTTTGGGATAATAGGTGCCGACTAACGCACCCACTTCATTGCCGTTGCTCGACACTACACCGTCGATATGGTGCGACCCATCGTCGTTGGGCATATACACGAACTCGGTGGAAATGTCGCCCATGTTCATACCTTCGTAATGGAGTTTCGCGAGATCGAGGGCGCTCGACACAGAGAGGTTCTCCGGGGTCTGCACCACGTGGAAGTCGCCATCAAGCACACCGCTGACATCCGGGAGGAAAGGCAATACGCTGAAGATACCTCCAAGGTCGAGTTTTCCCACGCTGAGAGTGAGGTCTTGCAGTGCCTCCACATTGTCGTCGTTGGTATAGAGATGCAGGTGTGTGCCGTCGTCGGACCTCAGTTTGAGTCCGGCCGACAGCCGTTTGTCGTCTCCGAGGAAGATGTAGTTGTCGTCGTTGGCTTCAAACCGCTTATAGCCGATGATGGGATTCTTGTCGGTAAGGTTGACCATTACCCCACCCCGCTCTATTGTCGCCATGGCGCCCAGGTCGAGACCGAGGGAATCTTTCTGGTCGTAGATTTTCGCATTCACCGACGCCCCATTCTCCAGGATGTCGCCATGCAGCAATGCATTGAAAGCCAGTTGCTGACCTCCTGGAGCATTGCGCACCTGAGCATTGTACTTGAATCCCGTGCTGTCGGTGAGCACGGCAAACTTAACAGTATCTATGGTTATACTGTCGTAAGTGAGGGCATTGACATTCATCATCCCATTGAGGCCATCGACAGGCGATGACACCATGTCGACGAGCAAATTGTCGAACCCTATCCCATGCTCTTCCATCAAACTGACAAAGAAGTTTTCCTTGCCACTGGAGAGGTAGATATTGGCATCAGGGAGTTTGCTACGCAGTTGGGCCTGGTCGAAATGCTTGTCACGCATCTGTTTGGTGAGTTCGTCGGTGAAACGCTCCACCTGGGAAGTTATCCTCTTGTAACCGCTATTCGCATCCAGACGCAAGTCGAAATCGCCACTGTTCACGTAGGCATGGGTAAGGTTGCGCTTTGTAAGGATATCCACCTCCATGTTTTCCGGACGGAAGAGGGTATTGTTGTAATAAATCCTCAAGTCGCCCAACGAACCTTGCACCTTGTGGTTCTCACCAAAGTCGGTGTCGATATCGAGATGGGCACACCCTGCCACAACAAGCGGTTTGTCGAATAACCTCAAGCGGTAGACATCGGCATTGCTGAGGTCGCATGCCACAGTGCCTTGCAGACGTTTGGTGTTGACGAGGGCATTGAATGACACATTCCCGTCGAGCAAGGGGTTATGGCTGTCGATGTCGGCCATCAGTCGTCCGTTTCTGAGTTGCGCCGTCGCCTTCATGCCATCGAGGTCGTACTTGTCGTAGCGGAACTTCCCGACATAGGCTTTTGCCGTCAGCGAGGTGGAGGGAGAGAGGAAGTCAGTGCCCTGCCCATCGGCCTCTATATGTGCTGTGAGCGGCGAAAGTCCCATGTTGGGGAGGAAGTGTTGCAACGGGAATTTCTCGGTATCCACCGTGGCAGAATATTTCATCACCTTGCTGTCGAGTGCCACCTTGGCCTTCATGGCGCCTCCTCCCTCAGTAGCCTTGAAATCAGCAGCATAGAGATTGCCGTTGGCTTTCACGTTACCGTCGAAGGTGATGCCGTTGGGAATACGTATCATCTTGCGGGTGTCGTCGTCAAGAAGCGTAGTAGCAAAATCGAGGTTGGAAGTGGTGGCACTGAGGTCGACATCGGCTTTCAAGTGAGCAGGATCGCTGAGATTGGCAGCATATCCCGAAGCCTTTAACTTGAATGCCGTAGGCAATTCCACATTCAGCCCATTGAATTCCATCCGCTGCATATTACCACGGAAATTACCCTTGACTGCAAGTGGCTGGTTGGGCCATTTTCTGACGAAGTCGCGGGGCATGTTGCCCATCACCCGCATGAGGTCTTGTTTTCCCAGGTATCCATCCACCGCCGCTGCCATCTTTCCTGGTTGGCGAGAGTCGAACGTGCTGAGGTCGAGGTTTACTTTTGCCGACACCTTGGAGTCGGGGGTCTTGAGATAGACATCGGGCAGGAGAACACGGTTGTTGTCGAGACTCACCTTGCCGGTGAGTTGTTCAAGTTGCAAGCCGCTCTTCTCGCGGAAGGAGCATTGGCGAAGAGCCATCTGCAGGTCGGACTGCCGATATGACAGCGAGTCGACATCGATGGAGATATCCGAGAGGGCGAGGTGGCTGGTGTCGAGCCCGTCGACAGGCTTGGCATTGTTGTCGTCATAACGTAGGGTTCCTGCCGCCCAGGCAAACTTTCCGACGGAATAGTCGGCATTCTCTATGTCGAACCGGCCATCACTCACCGTAACGTCATCCATGACGGCAGCCACCTTGGTGTTGGAGAAAGGCATGTCGACATCAGCCTTCGAGTTATGCAGGCGCAAGTCTTTCACCTGATACACCGACGTGGCAAGGTCGAAGTCGCCACCTGTTACGTCGGCCTTCCCGAGATATGCGCCCACTTTCATCGTGTCGCCGGGCATTCTGAGGGTGACATCGGTGCGCGCCAAGGAGAGTTGGTCGAGTTTTATCCTCCATGGCGTGGGTGTGGTAGTGGTGTCGGGCGGCACACTGTCGCCAAGACACACCTCCAGACGGGCACTGTCGAGTTTTGCAGTATTGACATTTACGATAGACTTTTCCAGGTCGACGCCATGACATTCTACCGCCAAACGCTCCACATTGCCTTTTATGCGGAGGTCGTCGATGAACCCATTGGTATTGAGTTTTACATGCTTGAAATCAAGGGCATCGACCTCCACTTGTTTCCTGAAGAGGGGAAGAAGTTGAACGTCGACAACCAACTGTCCCACGTCGGCTATGGTGTCGCGCAACCCGGGAATGGAATCATTGTCCTTGATCATCTTGAAGTCGTCGATCTTCAAGTCAAGAGGAAAGGAAAGGCTCACGTGTCCGACGGAAATATCCATCCCCGTCTTTTCCGAGGCATAGTCAGCCACCTTACCTGCCGCCCAGTTTTGCACTGGCGGCAAGTACAGCAATATGGTGACCAATAAGAAGAGAAGGATGGGTATCAGGATAACGATAGCCACCCACTTCATTACCTTTTTCATCTCAGTGACCCTTTGTCCTTCGCAGGAATCGTAGGATAGACGACAGTGCATGGACAGTTTCCTTTGCAAAGTAACGAATTTTTTCGGAGAAAAAGTGGAAAGGACGGTAAGAAAAATGCCGTTGAGGTGGAAAAAACGCCCAGCATTAGAAAAATTGGCTTCTTTGAATATAAGATGTGCCCGACAAAGCAAGAAAAAAACTTCTATTTTCTTGGCTTTATGTCCGACTTGCTTTATCTTTGCATAAAAATAGATTATTCATCTTTTCCAAGTAAGGAACAGGATGAAATGAAGGTTAGTTGAGCGCTTGCGATACTCGAAATAGATTATTCATACTATAGAAACACAATATTGTTAATCCCCTTCAAACTATGAAAGAACAGCAATTGCCAACGATTGATGAAGTATTCTCATGGATGAGAAAACTTTATGATGAAAGTTACTCTGGCTTGACCAAACTCGAGAAGAGTGAACAGCACATGTATGGCACTATGGTGACAACACCCAACGACAAGAAATTCATCGTGCGTATGCTCGATGAAACCAGCCAGGTGCGCGACCCACAGAAACTTGCCGTGCGAGTGAAAGACTTGATCGACCAATACGGCATCCCTAAATTCCTTGGTACGACTGACCACTGCCTGTTCTGGATGTATCAGAAATTCGCCTACCTGCCTCTGTTCAACTGGGCCTCGGTGCCCATCATCAAATGGCGTCTGCGCCGCGACACCAGCCGCGTCATCATCGATGCCGCACGCCCGCATCTCACCAACCATTTGGCCACACGCTTCAATCAGGACATCGGGCAGAACGTAAACCTCCTGGGTGAGGTCGTCCTTGGCGACGGTGAAGCCGACAAGCGCTACGAGTCGTATCTTGAGGCTCTGAAAGAGCCCGACATCAACTACATCTCGGTAAAAATCTCGGGCATCTATGCGCAAACCCACGCACTGAACTACAAAGAGAGCATCCCAGAACTCATCCGTCGCATGTCGGCGCTCTATCAGGCAGCCATCGACAATCCATATACTGACCCCTCTGGAGTGAAACGGGCGAAGTTCATCAACCTCGACATGGAAGAGTACAAAGACGCGCACCTCACGATGCAACTCTTCAAGGACGTGCTCTCACTGCCACAGTTCAAGAATTATGAGGCGGGCATCGTGGTGCAAGCCTACCTGCCCGATGCTTGGGACTTCCAGAGCGAACTGCTGGAATTTGCCCGCCAGCGCGTAGCCGACGGCGGTGCCCCCATCAAGATGCGCATCGTGAAAGGGTGCAATCTCGACATGGAGAACATCGTGAGCGACCTGCGCGGATGGCCCAACCCCGTGCGCCAGAGCAAGACAGAGGTCGACGCCAACTACCTGCATATTATCGAGCGTGGCCTGAAGCCAGAAAACGCCAAGGTGCTGCACATAGGCATGGCATCGCACAACCTCTTCACCATCTCCTACGCCTACTTGCTCACCGAGATGTACAAAACACCCAAAGACTGTTTCTGCTTTGAGATGCTTGAAGGCATGGCCAACCACATCTGGCGTGCTCAAAAGAAATTCGGCAATCATGTGATTCTCTATACACCTGTGGTGAAGAAAGAGCATTTCCTTAATGCCATCTCCTATCTTGTCAGGCGCATGGACGAGAACACCGCTCCCGACAACTTCCTCACCCACTCGTTCTCGCTGAAACCGGGTACGAAGGAGTGGAAGGAACTGGAGCAGCAGTTCATCGATGCCTACAACATGAAAGACCACCTGAGCCATGTGCCTACACGCACGCAAGACCGCAACAAGCCTTATGAAGGGCAGCCACCTCGTGACGAGATGAAGAACGAGCCCGATACCGACTTCGACCGTTTCTGCAACCAGGAATGGGTGGAGAAGATTTTCGCAAAATGGAAAGCATCGGGCAACACAACACTGACCGAAGCCGCCTCCTGGGGAGAATGGAAACCGGGAGAACTGCTTCCCACACAGATTGGCGACAAACTCGTGTTCAATGCCGACCACGCACGCTACTTTGACCGTTCGCAGAAGGGCGACATGCTCGTGTGCGAGATGTCGCGTGCCAACAAGGCTCAGACCGATGAAATTCTCGCCATCGCGCAAGCCGACCCGTCGGGGTGGCGGAAAACTACCATCGAGGAGCGTCACCGCATCATGTACAAGGCCGCCAATATCCTCGGAGAGATGCGCGGCGACCTCAACGGGTCGATGTGTGCCATCACCGGCAAGACCATCGAAGAGGCCGATGTGGAGGTGTCGGAGGGTATCGACTACTGCCGGTTCTACACCACGACGATGAAGAAATATGCTGCTTTGGACGACATCGAGATGCACGCTAAAGGTACCGTTCTTGTGCTGTCGCCATGGAACTTCCCCTGTGCCATCCCCTGTGGAGGTGTTGTAGCCGCACTCGCTTCGGGCAATACGTGCATCCTGAAACCCGCCACCGTGGCAGCCCCCGTGGCATGGCTGTTCGCCAAAGCCTTCTGGGATGCCGGCGTGCCGAAAGAGGCACTACAAGTGGTGATTACCGACCCTGAAGCCACCCCACTCCTCACCTCTTCGCCAGCCGTGAACCATATTATCCTCACTGGCGGCACGGAGACGGCGCAAACAATCGCACGCCACAACCCGCGCAAACCGCTCTCTGCCGAGACGGGTGGCAAGAATGTGATGATTCTCTCGGCCAAAGGCGACCGTGACCATGCCATCATGAACGCCTGCCGTTCGGCTTTCGGCAACGCAGGTCAGAAATGCTCGGCTTGTTCGATACTCCTCGTAGAGCGCTCGGTGTATGAAACCGATGAATTCATGGAGAAACTGAAAGACTGTGCTTCGTCGCTGAAAGTGGGCGGTGTGTGGAATGCCGGCAACATCGTAGGTCCGATGATTACCAACGCCAACGAGAAACTGCAACGCGCCTTCCAGTTGGAACCCGGCGAGAAATGGCTTATCGCACCCGAATTTGTGGATGAGAAAAAATATATCCTGAAACCTACGGTGAAAATCGGGGTGAAACCCGACTCGTTCACCTTCCGCACCGAACTCTTCGCACCGCTGTTGGCGGTCACTCCATTTGATACGCTTGAAGAGGCCATCCAATTGGTAAACAGCCTCGACTACGGCCTCACCTCTGGCTTGCAGTCGCTCGATGAACAGGAGCAGAAATACTGGAAGGCGCATATCATGGCAGGTAACCTCTACATCAACCGCGGCATTACAGGTGCCATCGTCAACCGCCAACCCTTCGGCGGCATGAAACTGTCGGCTTTCGGTCCGGGTCTGAAAGCAGGCGGCCCGAACTACTGTCTGCAGTTCATGGAGGTGACCGATAAGACCGGCACGACAACCGATTACAAGAAGTCGTATGCGGAATGGTATGAGAAGGAGTTCCGCCATGCCCGTAACATCCAACCCAATATACGTGGCGAGCAAAACGTCTTCCGCTACCTGCCTTTGAAGGATGGCATGGCGCTCCGCCTCTTTGGCGACGAGACTGCCGAGCAAGTGGAAATGGTGATGCTGGCAGCCAAGACGGTAGGCACTCCCCTCACCATCTCTGCCGACAGCGACCACCCGCTCATCGGCACACTTCCCGCTGTGAAAAAGGAGTCACTCGAGGAGTTCTGCAGACACCTGAAAGACTTTGAGCGCATCCGCACCATCTCTTCACATGTGCCCGATACCCTTTTCGTGGCAGCCGCCCAGGCCGACATTTTCATCGCCCAGGCCGCCCCCGTTCACAACGGCCGCATCGAACTCACCCACTACATCAAGGAGCAGTCTATCTCCAACGAGTACCACCGCTACGGTTCGCAGATAGAGGTGCCGGAGATAGAGTAATATCTATTTACCAGATACCGAATTCTGCACAGAGACACGAAGACGCTGAGGAAACCATCAAGCCAGATTTTCCCTGCATATGATACTTAAAAATCGAGGGCGCCGTCATCAGCGCCCTCGATTTTTGTTTGGTTCCATGGATTCTTACACCATGGTATAACTTTCGAGTGTTAGTTGTTGGTAAATCCGTAGCCGTTGGTGAACCCACCTGTTGCCATGGTGTTTGGCGAGAAGGGGAACAGATAGATGGGAGCGGTATTGTAATCGTACTTGTAGAAGAGGTAAGTGGTGTACTCGTCCTCATTGTCGATGATGCCTTTGCCCCAATCGGTCTTGACATAGCCATCGGCCTCGAGTTCGGCAATTTCGGCATCGGTCAGACGATTGAATAGACCTTTGATGGCAAGGTTGGTGGCAGTATTTCCACCATAACTCAGACCATAACTCTCCCAGTCGTCGTTCTGTCCGCGCCATGAGGGGTAGAGCACGGGGTCGCTCTCCTGACCCTTCGGGCACTGTGCGGTGAGCCGGTGACCATAAATTGCCTTGGCATCTACCATCTTTGTCCATACAAAAGCCGAGATAGTGTTGCCATTTTCGAAGGTGTAGTATCCGTTGGTTTTCAGGCCATTGACCATAGCGGTCTGCAATTCTTTAATCTGCTTGATTTTCTCAGCAATCAGACCTGTGCGGATAAGGGTGAATCGGCGGTCGCCCTCGCCGGCAAACTCAAATCCACGCTCGTCGATGACAGCCTTTAGCACAGAACCTTCCTTGGATATGAACTCATCCACCTTGCCGTCGCCACCGAAAGCACGGTCGCGTATAATCTTGAGATACTGACGGGCTGTGGCGTTGTCGCCCAGCGCGGCTGCTGCCTCTGCCAGACCCAGATAGATTTCCGACATGCGCATATAGGGAGCGTTGATGCCCGAACGCCGCTGGTTCTTCGTCCATACGGTGCTCTGGCGGTTCTCATCGAACTTGTTGCAGGCGATTCCGCCGCCATTGGCTGTTGAACCCGGTGTGAAAGGTATCAGTTTTTCATAGCCCTTTCCGGTGGAACCGGTGACGGCGCATGCCACGTCGCGGCGCAGGTCGTTGGGGTCGAACACACCATAGTAGAAAGCGGGATTGATACGTCCCTGGCCATAGGCCTTGCAAGGATAGGCATTGCTGCCACCACCTGCCGAGGGACGGCCGAGAGAATATGAGCGGGGGTCGTTGCCACTGGCTCCCTGCTGGAACGGCTCTTCGTAAATCGACTCGTCGGCATATGCCGCATCATCGCCATGAAGTTGTTCGAAGAAATACTGGTAGGGGTTGCCGAACTGGCGGCCGTTGGCTGCCGAGCGTGGGTCGACGGTGACGAGTTTTGCCGTTCCCGCATGGTCGATGGCTGCCTGGAAATAGGTCTTGGCAATCTGGTAAAGGTTCTGCCAGTCGGCACGGCGGCCATAGTTGGCGTTGTTGTTGGGAGCGCCAATAGTCTCAAAGGTGAGGGCGCTACCCTTGCCGTCGACATAGTTGATATCTCCGCGACGGGTCTGGTAGCCACCGGCTTCGAGAGCCAGACGCCCTATCAGTCCGTCGACATAGGTCTGCGAGAAGAAGCGCTTGTCTTTTCCCACAGGCGTCATCAGCGGCTCAACGCGGATGAGGTCGGCGATAATCACGTCGTAGATGGAGTCGCGTGGAGAGAGACGGCCTGCAGGCTGTCCCATCACACTCTGATAAGGCACGTCGCCGTAGTATTTGATGAGTTCACGGAAGCAGGTAGCCCTAAGTGCCACTGCCTCGCCGTAGAGTTGGCTCATTTCGGTGGGTTTTCCTCCGGAAATCATCTCTTCGAAGCCACTCGTGCTCTCTATGGCTGATGTCACGGCATTGGCCTTGCCGATGACAGAGAAGAGCACACTGTAGGGGCTGTTGGGAGCCTCTTTTCCGTATCCCACGGGGTCGTAGTCGGCAGCAGCCGTGCCGTTGGTGTAGAAACTCTCAGGCACATGGCGCAATGGCTGGTTGGCATATTTCTCAGGATGGCGCATGATGTCGGAACCTGCGATATCGAGCGCATAGAACAGGCCGTCGCCGAAGACATGCGAACTGACGGCACCATGCCAGGCACTGTAGGCACCGTCCATTGCGGCGCGTGCGGTGGTCATGTTGGAGAACACGAACTCGGCATCTGCATTGGAGAGTGAGTTGGTCTCAAGGAAGTCGCCGCAAGAGTTCAGTGCTACCGTTCCGGTAGCGATCAACGCTAATGCTAATATCTTGTTTTTCATTGATGTTATCTCCTTTTGTTTAGAATGTTACGTTAAGACCGAAGGTGAAAGTCCGCGATTTCGGATAGGAGCGGAAATCGTAGTTCGGTGTTGGGAAACCGCTGTAACTGCTGTCGGCATTGGGGCTGACGTTGACGTCGGGGTCAAGACCGCTGTAGCCTTTGAGGCAGAAGAGGTTGCCCGCGGTGAAATAGAGTCGTGCCCTGCTGATACCGATGCGCTGTGTGAGTTGCGACGGGAATGTATATCCCACTGTGATGGTCTGCAGGCGGAGATAAGAAGCATCTTCTATGAACTCGGAATTGACGATACCATACTCCGAGAAAGGCAGTGCGTACTTGGCTCCTGCATTAAGGGCGCTGAGAGCCGACGGCTCGGTGACGGCAAAGAGATTGCCGCTGCCATCAACGTCGAACATGTGCCAAGTATCACCCACCTCGGCAAGACGGCCCTGTCCGAGACCGGTGTCCTTGTTGCCCATCATGGAGTGCATGACGTTGGCGTTGTATACATCGCCTCCAATCTGATAGGTGAAGTTGAGGGCAAAGTCGAAGTTCTTGTAATTGCCATTGAAGTTGAAACCGCCGGTGAGCGTGGGCTGTGTACGGCCAACGATAGTGGCATCGTCGGTGGTCACCTTGCCATCGCCGTCGGTATCCTCAAACTTGGCCATGCCGGGGAATGCTTTCTGGCCTTCGGGCAGGTTGTAGTAACTGCCACCAACGTAGTTGCCCACCTCGCAGTCGGCAATGCCGTCTTTCAGTGTCCACACGCCATTGCTGACGTTGAAGTCGTCGACGGTGTAGAAACCGAGGCTATTGAATCCCTGGATAAGTCCGATGGGCTCGTCCACGGTCACGAAGTAGTCGTAGTTGGGGATACGCATCGTGGAGCCCCAGTTGGTGTGTGCGCTGGCGATAACGCCCTCCATGAGTTCATCCACATTGTTCTTATTGTGGTTGAGGGTCATGCCGAAGTTGAGGTTGAAGTCTTTCGACTTGATGATATCGTAGGCCAGTGAGAGTTCAATACCCTCGTTGGAGGTCTGGCCGATATTCTGATATTGGTAGGAGAAACCGGTACTCGGGTCGCAGGGCACGCGCATGAGAACATCCTTGGTAGTGTTCCAGTACAATTCAAGGCTACCCCTCAGGCGGCGGGCAAATCCGAAGTCGATACCGAAGTTTCTCGACACGGTGGTCTCCCACTTCAAGTCGGGATTGCCAAGACATGCTCCGGGCTGGTAGATATTGACGTTCTCACCATTGATGACCGCAGTTCCCGTGTTCCATGTCGTGGTGAAAAGACTGCCGTCGATGCCATCGTTTCCTGATGTACCATACGACAAGCGAATCTTGAGGTTGTCGAGCCAGTCGCGAGTGCCCTCCATGAAGGGTTCATCGCTCAGTCGCCATGCGGCAGCGGCAGCAGGGAAATAGCCCCATTTATTGTCGCCGCTGAACTTCGACGAGCCGTCGGCACGGAAGGTAAGCGTGAGGAGATATCTGTCGAAGAGTGAGTAGTTGGCACGCCCGAACCATGAGATGTTGTGGGTGGGTTCACCGACAAAACTGTAGACCTCATCGCCGGGTACAGAAGAGTTGGACGAACCGATATTGGCGAACACGCGGTCCATATCCCACTCTTTGGGATAACCAGTTCCCTGGATGTAGTTGTATGACGATTTGCTCGACTTCACCTCATTACCCAACATGATGTTGAGTTTGTGGTTGTCGCCAAGTCCCTGGACATCGTAACTCAGTGTGGTGTCCCAACGAGTGTTGTAGCCATTGCCGTTCTGCACTTTGGCAAGGTTGTAACTCTGTCCGTTGGTGGTACCACCCTGCCAGTTCTGCGACTCGCTCCAGTTACGGCTGAGGAAGAGTTCGGTTTTGGCTGTGAGCCCCTTGAAAATTTTCCATGTCAGCGCATTGTTCACACCTAAGCGGTATCTGCGACGCATGTTCTCATAGTCGTTGATGACATTGACAGGGTTGTATTCCTTCTCTGCGCTGGCGCTACCCATACCGAGGTCGGCGGGGTCGCCAGAACCGAGCGGGTTGTCAATGGGGTTGAAGGTGTAGGCCTGTGTGGCATACCCATACTGGCTGCCCTTAAACTGCATCTCGCTGTAGCGGGCGTCGAGGTTCCAGGTGAGGTTCTTGGTGATGTCCTGTGCGAGTTTGAAGTTACCCGACCAGCGGCGGAAACCTGAATTGATAAGGATACCCTTGTCGTGGGTGTAACTCAAACTGCCATAATACTTGGTGTGTTCGCTGCCGCCGCTCACCGATGCATCGTGGTTCCACACGGCGCCGGTACGCATCACATCGTCCATCCAGTTGTGCGCACTCTGGTTCTTGTACTCATTGATATGGTTTCCATACTCAGAACCTAGTCCGTAGAACTTTGCCACATTATTGGCATAGGTGGAACCGAGTGCCGTGGCATAACTCCACTGATGCAGCACATGGTCGTAGGCACTCATCACATCGAGATTGGCGGGGTTCGATTTCACCTGATAATACACATTGTATTTCACGGTTACCTTTCCTTCTTTCGCACCTTTGGTGGTGATGAGGATAACACCATTGGCACCTGCTGCACCGTAGATGGCGGTAGAAGCAGCATCTTTAAGCACATCGATGCTCTCGATATTGTCGGCAGGAATGTCATCGATGCTCGACACCTGTACACCGTCAACAACGAACAAGGGTTCATTCGACTGGGTGATGGAGCCACCGCCACGTACGCGGATGGAAGTAGAACCGCCTGGACGGCCGTCCTGTGAGATGACGTTCACGCCGGGTAGTTGGCCCTGAAGGGCTTCTGCTACAGTGGATACGGGGTTGGCAGCCAGTTTCTCACCGGTCACCGATGCCACTGCACCGGTAAGGTCGCGGCGTTTCATCGTTCCGTAACCCACGACCACCACTTCGTCGAGCGACTTGTCGTTGCTCTCCAGCACGATGTTGAAGTTGTTCTGGTTACCTACTTTCAAGGTTTTCGTCTGGTATCCGATGTAGGAAATGGTGAGTGTGGCACCATTGTCGACACCAGCGAGCGAGAAGTTGCCATCGATGTCGGTGATGACACCATTGGCTCCGCCCAACGAGACGGTGGCACCGATAAGCGGTTCGCCAGACGCATCTTTTACTGTGCCTGTAATGGTCTTTTGGGCAAACGCCACAAAGCAAAACAGGCTCAAGCACAGGGCCATGAAGGCTCTTTTTGTTGGTAAATGCATAAATGATTGTTTTAGTTTTACTTAGAGTTTATTATATAGGTTCATATCATAGTGGGCACCTCGTATCCGAAGCACCTTGATTCCAATCATCCATAGAAAGTAAACGGAAGCCGTTTGTTACTCATTGCTTTCCCGTTGTTTCAGTAGTTTTATTTAAATAGATTTCAAAAGTAAATATTTTGTCGCAAATGCAATGAAAGACCACTTGCGAATTAAATAAAATTTAATATAATTTGGTTAATTTAACAATATTATTCCAATCAAGAAAATGTCAGAATATATAAAGGTCGAAGTTAGGCGGCGGCTCGGAAAACCAAAATAATCTTTGATTCTTTTGGATTTTCACTCGCCTTGCACTCTTTGACTTTCAGTCGAAGTTAGGCGGCGGCTCGGAAAACCAAAATAATCTTTGATTCTTTTGGATTTTCACTCGCCTTGCACTAACTTTGCGGGGATGTGATAAAAACCACAGTATCATATATTATGAACATCAAAGAGATTTACAGCAGTGCCCAATTGGTGGACTATATCCATGAGATAGGTTTCCTTCCCCTACTCTACAGCGGCATCCGAGGCTTCTCTGCCGAAGAAGTGGTGAGCGACGACTGCCGTTACGTGTTGCTCCCTGATGGAGGCTGGGACTGGCCTTTATGGAAATGGAAAGGTGAGATAGTGAGAGAAGGAGGTTGCGTATATGGCAAGTTCTTCGACAAGAAAGCCGGCTTCATCAGCCGTGAATGGTGGCCGGATTTCCTCAACTATCGCCGCAGCAGGCATCCCTTACCCGAGGAAGGCTCTATTGAAGAAGCCATTCTCATGACCCTGCGAGAGAACGGCAGCCTGATCACCCGTGAGTTGCGTGCCGCCTGTGCGTTCACTGGTCCGAAGATGCGGGGAAGGTTCGACAGTTTCATCACACGTCTGCAAATGGGATGCCACATCATCACTGAGGATTTTGTCTACCCCATCGACAAGCACGGTCACGAATATGGCTGGGGTTGGTCACTGCTCACCACACCCGAATACCTGTTGGGCGAAGAGGCATGCCGCTGTGAGCGGACGCCCGAGGAATCAAGGGAGCGGCTCTTCTCCCATTTCAAGAGTCTGCTCCCCCAAGCGAGCGACAAACAGATACTCAAGATTTTGGGATAAGATTTGAAGGAAAGTGTAAGGTACAATTGTTTTCATCTTTAATCTTTAATCTTCATCGGCCTTTGGCCGATAAACCAATCGCCCCAAAAGTCTTTCAACAGACTTTTGGGGCAAATAAGATAAAAAAGTTTGATGAGAGAGATTTCCTTTTATTTCATCACCACTTTCTTTCCTCCGACGACATAAATACCCTTTTGGGGATTTACCACCCGACGGCCACAGAGGTCGTAAATGGCCGTTTCGGTGTTGTCGGTCACGATGTCGGAGATACCAGTGGTAGTGAAGTCGGCATAGTAGAGCGAGCCTGCATTGGCCACCTCGTTCTTGGTGGCATCAGCGCTGTCGTAGTCGTAGATCATGGCAATGAGTTGCAGGTTCTCACGCACATAGTCGGCCCTGAGGTCGAGCGTACATTCGTAAGTATAGTCATTGCCATTCCATTCCAGCACATCCCCCCAGGTGCTGTTTACCTTTCGTGTGGCATGATGGTGCATGAAGTCGGCAGTAGCACCTGCTTGATGGCGTTGAGCGAGGTTGTTCTCCACCAAGAACACCGTGATGCGCGCAGGATTGACGGTGAAGTCTTCTTTTGAGCGGTTGCCGGTCACAGTCACCTTCACCTGGCTGGTTTCTTCTATTACCTCAGCATCTATCTTGACAGAGACAAGTGCTGTCTTGGCAAGCCGTGAATTGACCAACGACTTGATCTGGTCTACTGATGTGGGATTGAAAACAGGGGTATTGGCGTTGTTACGTGTCCATCTATCGATCATGATAGCCGGAGCATAGGTCGAACCACCTTCATTATAATACCACAGATAATCCGATGCACAAGGCACCGTAAGCCAATCGGTGTAATAGCCGGCATGATGGCACACTGCCAGCACCACGTCTTTGTAGGCCTCATCATCGAGCAATTCGTGGATATAGCCTGCTACACGCGGACAGTTGACACATTCCTCTGTGGTGAACTCTTCGATGAGCACCATGCGCGAATAGTCGTGTTCCACGGTCTCAAACTCATCATACGCCGAGTTATCGGCCATGTTCAAGTCATCGCCCTCATTGAGTTTTACGATGGTGGCGGTGATGCGTCCATTGCCTATCTGTTGTATGGCAGGTGCCACTTCAAACACAAAAGGCTTTACATCCTGGAAGGCAAGCACGGAGTCGACATGTGCTGTGTACACCTCGTCGATGCCATCTACCTTGATTTCCAGGTCGAAGCCCGTGACGGTTTCCACGCCAAGGTTTTTCACCACACCCGAAACGGTCATTTTCCCCCTGTCGAGTATGAAGAAATCGGGAGCGTCGATGGAGGCAAGGCGCAAGTTGAACTTGGGCAGGTTGTCGCCATATACCAATCCTTCGACGCAGAGCAATCCCTCATCGGAGCGGTCGACCCACTCCCCGTCGCCATGTTTCACGAAGAGCGCGTTAGGCGTGGGTTCAAGCAGCACCGACAAGCCTTGATTTACCGAGGTCTGGTGATAGGCATATCCGATATAGAGTCCAGTTGTGTTGGTGCCATCCAGGGCTAAAGGACTGTTGAGCGCTATCTCGTTCCACCCTTTTTGTATGTCGGCCTTGGGAATTCCCCCTTCTGCTAAGTTGTTGCCCTCGAGGGATTCACGCACCCACACACACATGGTGTCGATACTGATTTTCTGCGCCAGTCCGGCCCTGATGGATTTGAGTTCATTACCCGCACACACATTGATGTCGCTGGCAGGCAGCCAGATGGCACCGCTCACCCACACATCCTTGTCGTTAGAGCAGAACTCCTTATGCACGGTCTTGCTCACCTGTCCGTCGCAATAGCCGATGTTCAGGCAAGAAACCTGAGCATTGCCCGCTGTGGAGACAGCGAGCAATGCCAAGAGAAGAAACAAGTGTTTTCTCATTTCACAGATTTACTTAATGATGACTTTCTGCACTTTCACAGAACCATCCTTCATTCCTTCGCGCACAATGCTGACGCCCTTAGCGGGAGCCATGGTGCGCACGCCATCGATGGTGTAGTATTCACGGCTGATGACATTCTTGTCGCCGTCGAGCGAGCCGATGCCCAGAAGTTCGTTGTACTTGTCGTTGGTGAATACGAACACATCATCGAGACGGAGCACATACTGTCCTGTGCAGTCATGGTGGCGGTAGACGAGGTAGATGGTCTGTCCGGCATAACTGTCAAGGTCGATGGTTCTCTCCAGCCATCCCTCCACCTTGGTGTAGTCGCTGTTGTATTCAGCCGGGATGTCGATGGTCTCCTCGACGAGGGGTTGGAAGTTGTTGAGGATGTAGCCCATATTGCCTTCGTTAAGGCAGTCGATGTTGTCGACGATATAGAAACTATAGTGCTCGGCATACCTGCTGGGATGGAAGGCACTGATGAAATAGTTCAGTTTACCACCATCGGCAGGAACCTTGATGGCAGGTGAGAAGATGAAGTTGTCGGGAGTGTAAGGCAGGTCGTAGTCGCTTGACGAAGCAGAGCCGAGGCACTGGATGCCACTGCGCACGTATTCCGGACGTGTGCCCCAGAAGTTCCAGCCCAGACGCCATGCTATGCCGTCACCGTCGTTGTCGAATGTGGTCCATCCCACAGCGTCGTCCTCGATGTCGCCCGGATAGATGATGCCCTTCTGTGCCTTGGTATAGGCTACTACTGGCACCACCACGTCGCCGGCATTTGTCGTGATGACGACATTTCCGGTATACTCTTTCTCCTCATCAGAAGCCACGGTGGGAGCAAATGTCAATGTGACGTTCATTGTATTGCCAAAAGCCACATTATTATAATAGCCCTCAGGTACGATGCCGCCGAACGGCTCACCCTCGTTCTCCGGGCGGATAGACTCCACGGTGAGAGGCTCACTACCAGTGTTCTTCAACTGCACAGTTGCTTGCGCATAGCGTCCTTCGGATACATAGGTAGGCTCGAATGCCACAGCACCCTCTGTCACAAGTTCCACGCCATGTGCAGCGAAGTCTTCCACATGCAGACGTATGTTCTTGATCTCAAAACGATTCTTTCCTACTGTCACAGAGTCACCGTCCTGGATATACTGGAACGCGAAGTAGTCTTGTCCCCATTGGTTGGTAGAGGGAATGAATGTGAGGAACTTGGCCCAATAACCGTCATCATAGGTAGAGAAGGCGTCGGAACTTACATCCACATCATATCCATGAAGAAAGAGTTGCCCCACATTGCTGCCGTTATGGAATTCGAAACTCGCATGATCCTTATTCCAATAAGAGGTGTCGTATGGGTCGTCGGGTTTTGGATTGCCCCAAGCATGTCCTTCCCATGTGAGGTAAGCAATCTTGCCTTCTGGGATGTCCAATGTCAGGCGGAGTTCGGAAGTGGTGGGTACGAGGTCGCCGTCGTCGCAGTTGGCATTATAGGCTACGCCGTCCTCGATGATGAATGGAGCAGAGGGATTGGTAGTCACGGTCATGTATTCCATACCTTCCACAATAACCTGACTGAAGTCGGGCATGTCGAACACTTTAGCCTTGACGGGAACAGTGTATGTACCTGCCGAGGTAGTAATGGTGAGATTGCCCGTCTGCACACCTGCCACACTGGCAGAGAAGGTGACAGGAATGATGAGGTTGTTGAGCGAGGTGGCAGGCTGCACGCTGGCAACATCGGCTTTGAAGGCCTCGTTATCGCTCTCTACGCTCAAGAGTGTGAGGGTGTTGGCACCACGGTTTTGTATGAGGACATTCTGTGAGCCGCTAACACTGTAGCCATCTTCTATGATGAAGTTGCCGAAGTCTAATGCCTCTGTCTTCAGTTCAGCAGCATCGGCTGGCAGGTCCTCGAAATCCAGACTGAGGCTGGTAAGATACAGGCCATTGGTCAAGATGCCAGAGAAATACATGTTTTGGTGCTGGAAGCGAACGAAGTGGTCGCCAGGAGCAAATTCAAGCGTGCCGTTCATCGGTCCGTCGTTGCTGGTAGAGAATGCCGGGGCCTCACTGTCGACGAAATAGCCGGAGAGAACTGCCCAGTAATAACGGAACGACATATCGTTGGAATGGTAACCTTCGAAATTGAATATACCCTTCTTGCCTTCTGGCACGTTGAATTTCACATAGAGATCGGAAATACCTGCCTGACCTTCGACACCCGACATGGCAGCAGGAGCGTTGTTGAATTCAACCATCTTGAATGGGAAATCTACAGAGGTATTGAAGGTGAAGTCGCCTTTCTTCACTATAGCCGAGTAATCGGGCATAGGATCAACGCCACCGGTGAGTGAAACCACGAAACTGCCTTCACTTTCGCCATTGTCGTAATTGATGAGTGCATTGGCTTCAACCTCATCCACGGGCTCGGGACCAGCCAACTCGAAGACCACATAAGTATACGACAGTCCGCTGAGCACACCAGCCGAGGGACTGAGGATATACCCGTCGGGATCGCTCTCCACGTCGACGACATACTCTACGTCGCCCTTACCTATATTAATAATGGGCACAGAATCTCTCACTGCTTCCACATTGGGGAAGGTGCGCCCCAAGTCGAGTGACTCATTAAACATGATGAGTTCGCCTGTCGCCTTGGGTATGCAGGCATAAGTGCGACGGAACGATTTATACAATCCGTAGGAGGCGCTTCCGTCGGGTAAGGTATAAGTGATGCCGATAGCCTGGTCGGTGTATATTTTCTCGAAGTTGCCTTCTACGTGGAAGACGAGTTCATCTTCGGGATAAAGCGTACCTGACTCATCGATTTCACCACAGACGAGCGTTCCGACATAGTAGTTGGAAATAGAGGCCACAATGGTAGCATTGGCAAAAACCGTGGAAGTGGGCACGGTAATGGTCTTTTGTGCCTCATCATACGTTCCGGTGAAGTCATACTCAACGGTTGGCGAGTAGTCGGCGGGATTGTAGAGCCCGAAGAGATTGTGGAACGTCACCTTGCTTCCCTCGATGGCGATTCCGGCGTTGTGGGGCAGGATATCACCGCCATTGGGCATGAAGGCATAGTTCGATGTTGTGCTCTGTGACACAACATAATACTCCACGGTGTCCACGGCTTCGCCAGCGCGTTTGATTGCTTTTTGGGCTTTCGGCTGTGCCGTCTTGGCACTTTCGGGCACCATCTTCTCCAACTGCATCAGGTCTTCCTTACTGATGTAGGAGTAGGGATGGTTGGTCGATACGGGGCGTGACTCGACAGTCTTCTGGGCATTGACCATCAGCACTGCGAAGAGTACCCCAATTAAGCATAAAAGTTTTTTCATAAGCGTGTAGGTTTAGTTAATAATTAGATGTATGGTTTATTCTATGTATTTCGCTCCTTGATGATGATGCGTGCCGGCACCGACTGGCACCCACACGTCTTTTCCTGCGATATGGTATATCTTCACCCTGTTGCCCTCATTTTCCGTGGCTACATTGACTATGCCGCTGGCGCCGCTGCCAAAGTGGAAACTCATGGTGAGGTCGGCATTGCGCTTGATTTGAGTAATTGGCTTGTTCATATACTTGCTTCCGGCGAGATTGGGAGTGTAGAGTTTTGCAGCAGGAATGGAGTTGTCGGTAAGCGAGTCGCGCTTGCCATAGGGATAGGGGTCGCGCTGAAGGGAGAAATCTGTCTTCTGGTCATCGTTGTCGGCATGGAAGATGGTCATTCGCTGGTGGTCGTTCTGGAAAGCACCGTAAGTCTGGATGACATTCACGCCATTGGCCTCCCAGATATCCTTGTCGAAGTCGACATGGATAATGAGCAACCCACGTCCGGGAAGCGCCTCGTCCCACCCCACCTGCTGGCGGTTCTCCAACAAATAGTACTCATTGGGGTTGGCATCATTGTAGATGATATAGGCATCACCGCCTTCCGAGAGCGGCATCATGCCGTCTACCTGCACCTCATCGTCACGCAGTTCGATAGGGTCGAGCCATCCCAGCACCATGCGTTCATGACTCGTATAACCGGCGGGTATGAAACCATTGCCATTATAATTGCCCATGCCCATCACATCCCATGTATACATGCCAAACTGTCCCGATGAACCCAGGGCAGCGTCATAGTGCTCGGGGAATCCGAAACAATGTGAGAATTCATGGCACATCACGCCGATGCCGGAAACCATCGTCGGGGTGAACATCTCGCTGCCGCACGCATACTGGTCGATGACATAGTCGCCCAACTGCAGGGTTTTGCCATAGTCGCTCATCGACAGGCTGTGCTTGTGGGGCCAGATGGTATAGGGGTCGGTGCTGTTGTGCTGGCCTTCCCCTGCGAAGAGCACGAACACCTGCTCCACCTCGCCGTCGCCGTCCCAGTCGTACCGTCCCCAGTCTATGGAGTCGCCCGCCAACTGGCATGCCTCGGCTATCATCTCGCCACCGCGGATGTTGTGCGAGGAGCCGTCGCCGGCATCCTCACCATAATACTTATAACTGTGCGAGAGTTTTACAGGTCCAACCACATCAAAGGAGAAGTCGAACTTCCCCCGGCTCTGACTAAGGAAATAGTCGCGCACACTGCCCCTGAACCCCATGCTGTTGGTGAAGTTCTCCGTATTGGCGACATTGAAGAATAGTTCCTGGTCATGGCCCTCGCCAAATTGCCTGTCGGTGAAGTCGGCAAGTATAATGATGCCCTTGTAGACGCCCTCGTAGTGTTTGAAATCACCGAGACTTGGTGTGCGTTGGGGAACGAGACGCATGACGCGGCGCGCCTGCACCTCGGTGGCACTGATTTCCTGGAGTTGGTTGGAGGCATTGAGATGGAAACACCGGCCGTCGTCCGACTGCCAGTAACTAAGATGTTCGTCGCCCATCAATCGCACACTCAGGCTTTCCCCCTTTTCGGTGGTGAAGACACCGTAAAGGCGTCCTGTTGCCGGTACAGCATCAGCCCATATAGCAAAAAACAGCGTTACGATAAATGTAGTTAAGCACTTTTGTATATGTTGCATCTCAAAGAGGGGTTAGATGTTTTTTTTATTAGAAAGATAACGATTTGTTTTGATATTTTTCAAATAAGCACTAATTTTGCCGCTAAGATAACAAAATAATCTGAAATTTACAACTATTACTTTCGATTTCAATGTGACTATTCAAGAATTGGCACACAAAATAAGCATTTTCAGGTATATTTCCATACTCCTTTTGTTGGTCGTGGGCTTGACAAGCACACGAGCGGCGTCGCAGACAGAAACTGCGGAATGGTATTATAAACGGTATGCCAATACTCCTATTGAGGAGGTCTACCAGCAGGGCATGACTCACCTCAAGAAGGGCGAGACCGACAAGGCGCTGGCATGTCTTACCGTGGTTATCGGCCGATACCATAACAAGATGAGCGACAAGGAGCGCAAGACCTACGAGTATGCGCTGAACAACGCGGGCGCCATTGCCATGCTGCGTTACGACTACTCCACTGCGTTTTCCTTGTTCACCAAGGCACTCGATTCGGCCGACGATTCCGTAGCCTATCGTACACACAACAACATCGCCGGTATCTACATCTATTACAATGACTACAACAATGCCCGCAAACATCTCGACCTGGCATATAATATAGGTGTAAGAAAACAAGACTGGGCCTCTGTCTATAATACCACCCACAACCTGCTCGACCTGAACTGGAATATGGACAGCCTGCAGAACTCGATGCCGCTGATAGAGGATTTCAGGAGATTATCCATTTCGCCCAAGGACAACGACTATCAGTTCATCTCCAGTATTTGCGACGGCATGGAGTCACTTCACCACCGGCAGTACAATGAAGCCATTACACAATTCGGCAAAGCCATAGAAATGGCACAGGGACTTGACTTTCAGGAAAGTCATGAAATACCTAATTACCTGTATATGGCGAAAGCCTATATGGATATGGGCGAATACGACAAGGCTTTGGAAAACCTGCGTATATGTGAGCGGAAATCGAAAGAGACCCAGTCGCTCGACATGCTTATCACCACCTACCACTATCTTGACCTCTGTTACCAGCGTTTGGGCAATATGAAAATGGCTCATGCCGCGAATTACCGCTACATGGAATTGAAAGACTCCATCAACAGCGCCAACGAGTATGGGAAGATCAAGGATATGGAGTTTCTTCACGAGGCCAATAAGTATGAGAAACAGTTGCATCAACTCACCGCCGAGAAACGAGTCCACGACATCGTGACGTGGGCCATCGGCATCGGCCTGCTTCTCACCCTCCTGTTCCTGGGAATCACCATATACCAGAACAAGAAACTATCTGAGAGCAACAAGGATTTGTTCAAGAAGAATGTAGCCCTGCTCAAGTCAGAGGAGAAGGAAGAGCGTATCTACCAGGAATATACAGAGAAGTTGGAGAAGTTGGAAAAATCCGAAACCAAGTTGCCCGACCAGGAACGCTACAAGTCGAGCAGCCTGACAGACGAGAGCAGGGAGATACTGCTGAGCCGCATACGGCAAGTGATGCACACTCCGGCGGAGTTCTGCAAGGACGACTTCACCATCGACAAACTGGCCACATTGGTCAACTCCAACACGAAATACGTGTCACAAGTCATCAACGAGACGTTAGGAAAGAACTTCAACACTCTTCTCAACGAGCAGCGTATCAACGAAGTGTGCAAGCGGCTCGTCGACACCGTCAACAACGGCAATAAGACCAATGAGGCCATCGCCGAGGAGGTGGGATTCAAGTCGAGGAGCCATTTCATCCGCACCTTCAAGAAAATCACCGGCCTCACACCTTCCCAGTATCAGCGCATGGCCAAATTGGAAATTGAAGATTGAGACAAGGCTTCGCCCGATAGGAAATTGGAAATGGATCATTATTGTGTGGCTTTGCCCGATTGATGGAGGAAAAACAGCACAATACAAATCACATATTAAAGATTTAGCGAAAAAAATTGGCTGAAAAGATAATTATTTATAATTTTGCATTCGAAATGCATTATTAGTATGAACTATCTAGATAGAAACGAATTCAATTTTGAACCGAGCGAGAAAGTACTTGAGGCTGTGAAAAACTTCGACCCCAAAGACTTATGTTTCTACACCCGTATCTACGATGAGGGCAAGAAGAGTGTGGTTTCGGTTCGACTGAGTGAAATATATGGTGTGCCCGAGAATCAAGTGATTTTAGGGTATGGTGGCGAGGACATTCTCAAGAATACCGTACACTACTTCCTGATGGTGGGCGACAACAAGACCATCCTTATCCCTGAGTTCTCCTGGTGGTATTACAACCGCATTGCCGGAGAGTGTGGGGGCAATTTCGAGATGTACCCCCTTCACGAGACCGACGACACCTTCGCCTACGACATCGACGAAGTGATAGCCTACACCAACCGTGTCCATCCCCGTATGCTCCTCCTCGCCTCACCCAACAACCCCACAGGCAACGGACTGACACCTGAAGAGATTGGGCGTATCATGGAGAACATCCCCTCCGACACCATCGTGCTCATCGATGAGGCCTATGCCAGTTTTATCTCCACCGATACCCATTACATCGCCCCGCTGGTAGAACGCTACAACAACCTGATTATTTCGCGTACGTTGTCCAAATTCTATGGTCTTCCCGGTCTGCGGCTGGGCTTCGGCTTCATTGGCAAGGGTCACGACGCCTTTACCAGTTATGTGAACAAGTACCTGGGCTACAACCGTTTCTCCGAGGCTGTGGCTCTCGCCGCCCTTGACAGCGACGACCACTACCGCCGTGTGGCCGATGAGATGGACTGGGGCCGTCAACTCTACAAGAAGGAACTGGGCAATCTGCCGGGATTCAAGGTATACAAGTCGGTGGCCAACTTCATTCTCATCAAGTATCCCTTAGAGATTAAGGAGCCGCTGAAGGCTGCCCTTGCTGCCGAAGACTACAAAATCAAGTTCATGTCTGACAAGGGGCTGGAGTCGTGCGTCCGCATCACTTTGGGCCGCAGGGAGCAGACGCAGGCCGTCTGCGACACCATCCTCCGTATCTATAACGAAAAATAAGCCGTTGTAATGAACGAAAAATACAAGGCCACCTTGAAGTCGGCAGAGACGGAAGACTGGCTCGACTATCACGTTATCCGTCCGTTCTGCTATTACCTCTCTTGTTTTTTTGCCCGTTTCGACATTCACCCTAACACGGTGACCATCGCCTCGATGTTTTTCGGGGCGGCGAGCGCTTTTTTCTTTGCCCACGGCAGTTTCTACTATGAACACGGTTGGGGCATCGTCTACAACATCATCGCCATTGTCTTACTAATGGTGGCCGACATCCTCGACTGCACCGACGGACAACTTGCCCGCATGACAGGAAAGAAGAGCCGCATGGGCCGCATCCTCGACGGTGTGGCTGGTTTTACCTGGTTCTTCCCCATCTACGCGGCTCTCATTTATCGGTTCTACCTGCATCACGACATTGAGTTTGGATGGTTGGGCATCAGCAACACCACCACCAACACGCTCATAGCCACCGCTGTGGTTTTCGTCTTGGCCTATGTGTCAGGCATCAGGGGATTGGCAGGACAGCAACGGCTTGCCGACTACTACATTCAGGTGCATCTGTTCTTCCTCAAGGGCGAGAAAGGCAGCGAACTCGACAATTCCGAGCGCCAGCGTGAGATTTACGACAACATGCCCTCCGACGCCAGTTGGGTGGAGCGGTTGTTCCAAAAATCCTATATCGACTACACGCTCAAGCAAGAGCAGGCCACCCCGCAGTTCCAGCGTCTGATGGCCAGGCTCCGTGAGCGCTATGGCAGTGCGGACAACATCCCGCAGTCGGTACGCGATACCTTCCGCCGTCATTCACTTCCGCTGATGAAATGGAACGGACTGCTCACCTACAATTTCCGGTCGGCATGGCTGTTCCTCTTCTGTCTGCTCGACATCCCAGCGATGAATTTCTTGTTTGAGACCTTCATCATGTGGCTGCTTTATCTCTATGTGAGAGGCCGCCATGAGCGTTTCTCTCGTCAGATAGCAGAAGAACTGTAGTTCTTCAACACACTGTCTTCCCAACAAATCGTTAATACGTAAAAACCACTACCAAATCCTCCTTTGGAGGAGAGATGATTACAGCATGAAGTGGACACGTCGGCGTCTGAACAACTTGTTTTTTTTCCTCGGTGTAGCCACCGTGGTGGTCATGCTGTTCACGTTCGATGTGAGTTTTGTAGAACTGTGGCATGACCTATGCCAGGCGGGTTATTGGCTGATACCCATCCTCGGTATTTGGGTTATCATCTACGGTATCAACGCCCTGGCATGGCAGAGTATCATCCGTGGTGTAGGCGAAGGAGGGAAAGTGAGTTTCTGGCGCATCATGAAACTCACCATTACAGGATATGCCCTGAATTATGCCACCCCTGTAGGCGGTCTGGGCGGTGAGCCCTACCGCATCATGGAATTGTCGAAAGACATTGACAAGAAGTCGGCAACCTCGTCGGTCATCCTCTATGCCATGATGCACATGTTCGCGCATATCTGCTTCTGGTTCAGTTCTATTTTCATCTATCTGGCATTGGCTCTCTATGGCGACCTGCCCCTCAACACCACCACTTGGATTCTGTTGGGCATGATCACCACGTTGTTTCTCTTGGCGTTCATCCTCTTTTCGAAAGGCTACCGCAATGGGATGGTGGTGAAGACCATCCGTTGGATAGGCAAGATTCCCGGTCTGAAGGGATGGAGCCAGCGCTTCCTCGAACGCCATGACAAATCGCTGAAGAAAATCGACAGTCAGATAGCAGCCCTTCACCAACAAGACAAGCGGGCCTTTTACACCAGTCTCTCCCTGGAGTTACTTTCAAGATATGTGCAGAGTTTCGAGGTGATGTTCATGCTGCTTCTCTTCGGTGTAGACTGTGGTGGCGGACCTATGGGTCTATGGCTCACCTTCCTCCATTCCGTCCTCATCATGGCTTTCACCACATTCATGGCCAACCTCATCGGTTTTCTGCCCATGCAGTTGGGTGTGCAGGAGGGAGGATTCGTCATCTCCATTGCCGTCTTGGGATTATCGGCAGCCCTGGGCATCTTTGTCAGCATCATCTGCCGCGTGAGGGAAATCGTGTGGATTGTCATCGGACTCTTGCTGATGAAAAGGGAGTGAAAAACCAGTTCAACTATCCACGATAATCCATCTCTTTGTCTCAAGATTTCTGTATTGAATAGATTTCCTGACATGCAAATGCGACAAGAAAAAGAGGCGTTCACTTTTTTTGTCGCATAATCTGTTTCTTGTCGCAACGAAAAGGAAAGAAAAACACAAAAAATCATTGCAGACGGATAAAAGCGCCGTATTTTTGCATTGTCATCAGACAAGACACCCTCCGACGACAACGCCGGGAAAACAAAACCGATAAATAACAAAAAAAAATAAAATGAAAACGATGAAGAAATGGATGTTTGTTGCCATCCTTATCACAGCAACAGTCGGTGCACAGGCACAAGTGATGAAACCGAGTGACTTGGAAAAATATGCCAAGGAGCGCTATGGTTCGAAATGGGTAGATGCCGCCTTGACCATCTCCCACACGCTGCAACTCGACAAGAACCAGTCGCTCACCTACCAGGAAATTATCGAAGCACCCGGAAAGACGAAACAGCAACTCTATGTGGCACTCAACTACTGGGTCACCGCCACCTTCAAAGACAAGCAGGCCATCACCCTCAACGACAAGGAAGCCGGCTGCATCATTGTCTCCTCCACCATAAGGAACATTGCCGAGCATACCGGCACACTCAACAAATACTCTGTGAGCATCACCCCCATCATCCGTCTCGATATCAAAGACAACAAGGTACGCATCACCTATACCGTGCAGAATTATGACATTCTCGCCGACGTCAGCGGTGGATGGCTGAGTTTCCCGGAACCCGACCAACGTACCTTTGGTGACTCGAAACGTAAGGCCGACGACAAGACCAATGCCAACCTTTATGACGAACAATGGGAGATAGCACGTCACTATCCGTTTGTGGAGAGCGACCCTCAGAAGCGTACTTGCGCCAAGGCCCTGGTCATGACCCACGCCTACTCCAACGCTGTCATCGACAAGGTGGAGGAAGCCATCAAAAACGGTCTCGTAGGCAATGATGACGACAACTGGTAAAGCAGGTGGTATAGGACAAAGTAATGATTTCTTTACACAGAGATGCTGAGGCACAGAGATATTCACTAACTCTGTGCCTCACTCTTATTGTGTAGATATGCCCAAAACCGAAATAAATATAGTAAATTATTTTGGTTTTCGCTCATCATGCACTAACTTTGCCACTACAAAACAATTTGTCATGAATATCAATACCCGCCGCACCATCCGGAAATACACCTCTCAAGATGTGCCGGAGTCGCTGCTCCAGCAACTCCTCGCCTCAGCCAGCCACACCCAGACCATGGGCAACCTGCAACTCTACAGTGTGGTTGTGACACGCGACAAGGCGATGAAGGAACGTCTTGCACCAGCACACTTCAACCAACCTATGGTGACCGAGGCTCCCGTGGTGCTTACCATCTGTGCCGACTTCCGCCGCACCACCGACTGGTGCGCCGCCCGCGATGCCGATGCAGGCTACGACAACTTCCTCTCGTTCATCAATGCCGCTACCGATGCGCTGCTTTTCACGCAGACCTTCTGCAACCTCGCCGAAGACGAGGGACTAGGATGCTGCTTCCTGGGCACGACAGTTTATATGCCGCAGCAAATCATCGATGTGCTGCAATTGCCACAACTGGTCATGCCAGTGGCCACCATCACCCTGGGATGGCCCGATGAAGAACCGCCACTCACCGACCGTCTCACCACAGAGGCCTTTGTCCACCAGGAGACATATATGCCCTATACCACCCAACGCATCAACCAACTCTATGCTGCCAAGGAAGAACTGGCTGAGAACAAGGAGTTTGTGCGTATCAACTGCAAGTCAAACCTCGCGCAGGTGTTCACCGACTGCCGATATACACGTCGCGACAACGAAGCCATGTCGGAAGGCCTGCTCTCTGCCCTTCGCCGCCAAGGTTTCCTGCCACCGCTACCCTAATCACCTGACACGATGATACACCTGAAAGGCATCAATAAAACCTACTATGGCGCGCAACCGCTCCATGTGCTCAAAGGCATCGACCTCGACATCGAGAAGGGTGAGTTTGTGTCAATCATGGGTGCGTCGGGCTCGGGAAAATCGACATTGCTCAACATCCTCGGCATCCTCGACAACTACGACTCCGGCGACTATTACCTCAACGGCACGCTTATCAAGAACCTTTCCGAGCGCAAGGCGGCGAAATACCGCAACCATATGATTGGGTTTATCTTCCAGTCGTTCAACCTCATCGGGTTCAAGACCGCCGTGGAGAATGTGGAACTGCCCCTGTTCTACCAAGGGGTGAGCCGAAGGAAACGGCACCGCATGGCCATGGAATACCTCGACAGGTTGGGACTGGCAGAATGGTCGGAACACTACCCCAACGAACTCTCCGGCGGACAGAAACAAAGGGTGGCCATCGCGCGAGCCCTTATCACCCAGCCTGCTATTATCCTTGCCGACGAGCCCACTGGCGCACTCGACTCGAAGACGAGCGTAGAAGTGATGCAACTGCTGAAACACCTCAACACCAATGAGGGTATGACCATCGTTGTCGTTACACACGAGAGTGGCGTCGCCAACGAGACGAATAAAATCGTGCATATCAAGGATGGTCAAATCGGACTGATAGAAGAAAACTTCGACCACGACGCATCCCCCTTCGGCATCAACGGCAGAATGAAATAAGCCAAAACACGTAACGCCATGTACGACATCCTAGAAGAAATATGGAGCACCGCCAAGCGCAACAAGTTGCGCACCACGCTCACCGGTTTCGCCGTGGCGTGGGGCATCTTCATGCTTATCTTCCTCTTGGGATGTGGCAATGGTCTCATCAACGCCGAACTGAAAAATACCGACCGATACATGAGCAACTCCATGGAGGTGGGTGGCGGCATGACGTCGAAAGCCCATGAGGGCTTGCAGGAAGGGCGCCGCATCACGCTCAATGACCCCGATATCAAGACCACCCTCAATGATTTCAATGCCAATGTCGACGGTGTTGGCGCTCAGGTGGAGCGACAGGGTGTCACCATCAGTTTAGGCGACAACTACTTCAGTGGCGGTTTGCTCGGAGTCTATCCCAACGAGCAGCAAATCAACAAGCGTGAGATGGTGGCGGGAAGGTTCATCAACCAGGCCGACATCAACGCTCAACGCAAGGTCATCGTCATCGACGATGCCCAGGCCAAGGAACTGAATCCCCACTCTCCACTATCCATCGTAGGCAAGCATGTGAAAGTAGACAACATCGCCTTCCTTGTGGCAGGAGTGTACCAGGGCGACAAGAGCCGTTTCGAGAGCAATGTCTATGTGCCCTTCACCACCCTCCGCACGATGTACAATCTCGGCGACCGTGCCGACAACATCGTGTTCACGTTCCATGGTCTGGAGACCGAGGAAGCCAACGACTCCTTTGAGAATGGCTATCAGGCACGCATCAACACCAACCACCATGCCGCCCCCGACGACGAGAGCGCGATATGGATATGGAACCGTTTCACGATGAACCTGCAAATGGACAAAGGCATCTCCATTATCCGCACCGCATTGTGGATTATCGGCATTTTCACCCTGCTGAGCGGCATCGTGGGGGTAAGCAACATCATGCTCATCACGGTGAAAGAGCGCACACGCGAGTTTGGCATACGAAAGGCCATCGGTGCTACGCCCGCCTCGATACTTAGGCTCATCCTCATCGAGAGCGTGCTCATCACCACGTTCTTCGGACTGATAGGCATGATGGCCGGCATCGGTGCCAACCTGTATATGGACTCCACTGTCGGCAATATGAAAGTAGACTCCGGCCTCTTTGAGGCCACCATGTTCGTCAACCCCACCGTGGGATTCGACGTGTGTATTGAAGCCACGATGGTGATGATCATCGCCGGCACAATAGCAGGACTGATGCCGGCACGCAAAGCCTCACGTATTCGTCCGATAGAAGCACTCCGCGCCGACTAACCCTATTGAGTTATGAAGATAGACATCGACCGCTACCGCGAGATTCTCGACACCTTGTCGCGCAACAAGAGCCGCACGTTCCTTACCGGGTTCGGCGTGTTCTGGGGCGTGTTCATGCTCGTGACACTCATCGGAGGCGGCAATGGCATGAAGGAGATGCTCAGCAACAATTTCGAGGGTTTCGCCACCAACTCTGCCCTGATATGGGCACAACCCACAACAAAGCCCTATGCCGGCATGAGGAAGGGACGCTCTTGGTGCATGTCATACCTCGACGTGGAACGTCTGCGCGACCAGGTGCCGGAACTCGATGTGGTCACCCCGATGGTGTCACGCTGGGGGTGCACCGCCGTCAACGGTGAAAAGAAAAAGAGCTGTTCGATGAAAGGCCTCTCTCCTGAATATGCCCGTGTGGAAACGCCCAAACTGCGCTATGGCCGGTTTATCAACGACATGGACATGAGTCAGCGCCGCAAGGTGTGCGTCATCGGAAAACATGTATACAAAGACTTGTTCCCTCAAGGAGGCGACCCCTGCGGCAAGACCATCCGCATCGACAAGACCTACTACAGCGTGGTGGGGGTAGACTACAGTTCGGGCAATATGAGCATCAACGGACGTGCCGAGGATGCGGTGTGCTTGCCCCTGACGCTCCTCCAGCAGACCTACAACATGGGCGACAGCGTACACATGATTTGCGTTACGGCGCGCCATGGCGTGGTCATGAGCAACATCACTTCGAAGATGCGCGAGGTCATCGCCCGCGCTCACCAAGTAGACCCCACCGATGAAAAGGGAGTGATGGTCTTCAACACCGAGGTGATGTTCGGCCTGCTCGACAGCCTCTTCGCCGGGGTCAACTTCCTCATCTGGCTCGTCGGAATCGGCACCCTCCTGGCAGGAGCCATCGGTGTGTCAAACATCATGATGGTGACGGTGCGGGAGCGCACCACCGAGATTGGCATACGTAGGGCCATAGGAGCCACCCCCACCAACATCCTGTCGCAAATCATCACCGAGAGCATCGTGCTCACCATCGTGGCGGGCATGAGCGGCATCCTGCTGGCAGTGCTGATTCTCGAGATGCTGGAGATGGGAAATACTACCGACGGCATCGTGGAGACACATTTCCAGGTGGGTTTCTGGACCGCCATCGGAGCCGTGGTCATGCTCAGCATCCTCGGAGTCCTCGCCGGCCTTGCCCCGGCAGCCCGTGCCATGTCCATCAAACCCGTAGATGCCATGCGGGATGAATGAGATTCCGAAAGATTTAAAGACACTATAGTACCTATAGTCACTATAGTCACTATAGTCACTATAGACATTAACGTCACTATAATAAAAAATGAAGAAATATTTTAAAATCATCGTTGCCCTGTTTGTGCTGCTCATCTTTGTCGGCACCTTCGTATTTCTATGGAAGAAATCTCAGCCCCAACCTGAGGTGTACGAGGAACTCACGCCCAAATATGGTGACATTGTGAAGACCACCATCGTCACCGGTAAGATAGAGCCACGCAACGAAGTGAGCGTAAAGCCGCAGATTTCAGGCATTATCACCGAAATTCTCAAAGAGGCCGGTGACCAGGTGCAGCAAGGAGAGGTCATCGCCAAGGTAAAGGTCATCCCCGACATGAACCAACTGAGTTCAGCGGAGGCCCGCCTTCGTCTCGCACGTATCAATGTAGAGCAGGCACAGAACGATTTCTCGCGTGAGAAGGTGCTCTACGAGAAAGGGCTGGTGAGCCGCGAAGAATATGAGAAGTCGTTGCAGACCTTCAACCAGGCCAGCGAAGAGGTGAAGGCAGCCACCGATAACCTCGAAGTGGTGCGCGATGGTGTCTCACGGAGCAACGCCAGTGCCAGCAGCACCCTCATCCGCTCCACCATCAGCGGCATCATCCTCGACATCCCCGTGAAGGTGGGCAACTCCGTCATCCTGAGCAACACCTTCAACGACGGTACGACAATAGCCACTGTGGCCAACATGGGCGACCTCATCTTCAGAGGCAATATCGACGAGACCGAAGTGGGTCAACTGATTACCGGCATGCCGATGAAAATCACCATTGGTGCGTTGCAAGACTATCGATTCAGCGCATCACTGGAATATATCTCCCCGAAAGCCACGGAGAGCAATGGCGCCAACCAGTTTGAAATCAAGGCTGCCGTACACCTCTCGGGAGGAAGCCGCATCCGCTCAGGCTACAGTGCCAACGCAGAAATAGAGTTGGCCAGTGCCCGCCAGGTCATCACTCTGCCCGAAAGCGCTATCGCGTTTGAGGGCAACGACACCTATGTATACGTGGTCAAGGGCAACGACGGCGAGCATCAACTCTTCGAGCGCCGCAAGGTCACCACGGGTCTGAGCGATGGCATCAACATCGAAATCAAGAGCGGTATATCCTCCAAGGAGAAGGTGCGCGGCCAGAAAATCCTCGACACCCCCGAGGAAGAATAGTCGCTGAAGACACTAAGTATACAAGTAGCCTAAGGCTCCTAAACAGTTGTGAATTGTTATTAAAAAAACATTATCCACCCCCACTCTTGCCAAGTAAAATTAAAACTTTGTATAATTATTTTGCTTTTCGGTGGGATTTGCTTACTTTTGCATGATTAAAAACCATGCAGGCAAAACCCATCGTGCCTGTCAATGATTGGAATAAAAGCAAAGCAACAATGGACAATACCACCCACGACCAAAAGGACCCCAAAGACCCTAAAGACACCACCCATCGTGTCAACCCTTTCTTTGAGGCGTTCAACACGCCCCACGACACCATCCCCTTCGACAAAATCAGGCTTGAGGACTATGAAGAGGCCTTCATAGAAGGTATCAGGCGCGACGACGAGCAAATCGCCAAGACCATCAACAACCCCGCCAAGCCCACTTTCGACAATACCATCATCAATACCGACGACGACAGCGGCTACTACGGGCTGCTCGACAGGGTGTCGACCGTGTTCTTCACCCTCCTCAGCGCTGAGTCGTCCGATGAGATGGACGCCCTGGCGCAGAAGATAGAGCCCATGCTCACCAAGCATGCCAACGACGTGACGCTCAACAAGGCGCTCTTTGAGCGCATCAAGGCCGTACACCTGCACCACCGTCGCCTCACTCCCGAGGAGAAGATGCTTCTCGACAACGTGTATGACGGATTCACCAAAAGCGGTGCACTCCTCGACGAAGAGGGAAAAACCCTCTTGCGGAAAATGAATGAGGAGGGGAGCATGCTCTCCCTGCAGTTCTCTCAAAACCTACGCAAAGACCGTAAGGCCTACACCCTCCACCTCACCGATGAGGCTGACCTCGACGGACTGCCCGAACGGGTGCGCGAGGCCGCTGCTCAGGAGGCGAAAGACCGCGGTCTGGAGGGTTGGGTGTTCACCCTCGACGGCCCGAGCATGGGACCCTTTATGAAATACTCCACCCGACGTGAACTGCGCCGGCAACTCTACATGGCATCCAACACCATCTGCACCCACGACAACGAGAACAACAACCTCGCCATCTGCAAGCGCATCGTCAACCTCCGCCGCGAACGGGCACAACTGCTGGGTTTCCGCAGTTTCGCCGACTTCGTTCTGAAACGTCGCATGGCGAGCAACCGCCGCAACGTGTACCATCTGCTCGACCAACTCATCGAGGCCTACAAGCCCACGGCAGAGAAGGAACTGCGCGAAATCGAACGCCTTGCGCGGAAAGTCGAGGGACGTGACTTTGTGCTCGAGCCCTGGGACTTGAGCCATTACTCCTACCAGTTGCAGATGAAGAAATACGACATTGACTCCGAGATGCTCCGTCCGTATTTCGAACTGTCGAAGGTCATCCAAGGAGTATTCGGACTGGCCCATACCCTTTACGGCATCACCTTCAAGGAGAACCCCAACATTCCCGTCTACCATCCCGACGTGAAGGCCTACGAGGTATTCGACCGCGACGGCAGTTACCTCGCTGTGTTCTACGCCGACTTCCACCCACGCAAGGGTAAACAAGGCGGTGCATGGATGACAACTTTCCAAGGGCAGTACATCAACCGCAAGGGAGAGAACATCCGTCCGCACGTGAGCGTGGTGATGAACCTCACCAAACCCACAGAGAACGCGCCGTCGCTGCTGAGCCTCGGTGAAGTGGAGACCTTCCTCCATGAGTTCGGTCACTCCCTCCACGGCATGTTTGCCAACACCCGGTTTGAGAGTCTGTCGGGAACCAATGTGTGGTGGGACTTCGTGGAACTGCCGTCACAAATCATGGAGAATTTCTCCATTGAGAAAGACTTCCTGCGCACTTTCGCGTTCCACTACCAAACCGGCGAGCCACTCCCCGACGAACTGATCGACCGCATCGTGCGGAGCCGCAACTTCATGGTGGCCTACGGTTGTATGCGACAGGTGAGTTTCGGACTTCTCGACATGGCCTACTACTCACGAAGCGAGGAACTTACCGAAGACATCATCACCTTCGAGAAGAAGGCATGGGAGCGCGCCATGGTGTTCAAGCAACTGCCCGACACCTGTATGTCGGTACAGTTCTCACACATCATGGCAGGAGGATATGCCGCAGGATACTACAGTTACAAATGGGCGGAGGTACTCGAGGCCGATGCCTTCAGCGTCTTCAAGCGGCATGGCATCTTCGACCGCGAAACAGCACAGCGGTTCCGCGACAACATCCTCTCGCGAGGTGGTACAGAACACCCCATGACACTCTACAAACGGTTCCGTGGCAGCGAGCCCACCATCGACGCCCTGCTGCGCCGCAACGGCATACGCCGCCCGAAACCCACCCAGCAAAAACCCCGCAAGAAATGACCGACAAAGAGAAACAGCACCTGCTCGACAAACGCTACCTCCGCATGGCACAAATCTGGGCGGAGAACAGTTACTGCGTACGCCGCAAGGTGGGAGCGCTGGTGGTGAAAGACAAGATGATTATCAGCGATGGCTACAACGGCACCCCCAGCGGTTTCGAGAACATCTGTGAAGACGACAACAACGTCACTAAGCCCTATGTGCTGCACGCCGAGGCCAATGCCATCACCAAACTTGCCCGGAGCAACAACAACAGCGAAGGGTCTACGCTCTATGTCACTGCCTCGCCATGCCTGGAGTGTTCGAAACTCATCATACAGTCGGGCATCAGACGCGTGGTATATGGTGAGATGTACCGACTGACCGATGGAATTGACCTGCTCCACCGCGCCAATATCGAATTAACATATATCAACATCAACGAGAATGAATCTGAATAAATCGAACCGTTATATGCCGCTGCTCCTCGCACTCTGCGTGATTGTCGGCATACTCATCGGCACGTTCTACGCCAACCACTTCAGCGGCAACCGCCTCAATATCATCAATTCGGGCAGCAACCGCCTCAACAACCTACTGCATGTCATCGACGACCAGTATGTGGACAGCGTCAACATGAACGACCTGGTGGAGAAAGCCATCCCGCAAATTCTGGCAGAACTCGACCCACACTCGGTGTATATCAGCGCCAAGGATGTGCAGACTGCCACCGACGACCTGAAAGGGTCATTCTCGGGAGTGGGCATAGAGTTTGTGATACGCAAGGACACCATTCATATACAGAATGTCATCGAGGGAGGACCGGCAGAGAGTGCCGGACTGCTCGCCGGCGACAAAATCGTGAGTGTTGATGACAAGCCGTTTGTCGGCAAGGAGGTAACCAACGAGGAAGCCATGCGCCGTCTGAAAGGTCCCCGGGGCACGAAGGTGAAGATTGGCGTGCTACGCTACCGCCAGAAAGACGTGAAATACTACACCGTGACGCGCGACGACATCACCACAAGCAGCATCAGCGCCACCTATATGCTCGACAAGAACACAGGATACATCAAAATCAAGAACTTCGGCGAGAACACGTGGGGCGAGGTGCTCTCCTCTCTCGCACGCCTGGAAGCAGAGGGCTTCGAGAACCTCGTCATCGACCTCCGCGACAACTCCGGCGGCTATATGACCTCTGCCATACAGATTGCCGACGAGTTCTTGCCCCGCGACTGCCGCATTGTCTACACCGAGGGACGCAAGCAGCCCCGTCAGGAGTTCAAGAGCACGGGAAAAGGGAGTTATCAGCACATCCCCCTCGTGGTGCTCATCAACGAGGGTTCGGCATCGGCTTCGGAAATCTTCGCCGGCGCCATCCAGGACAACGACCGCGGTACGGTCATCGGACGTCGGTCGTTCGGTAAAGGACTGGTGCAGCAACAGATGGACTTCGCCGACGGCGGACTCATCCGACTGACCATCGCCCGTTATTACACTCCCTCCGGACGATGTATCCAGAAGCCATACACCGACGGCAAGGACAAAGACTATGAGGAGGAACTGCTCCTGCGTTACCAGCATGGAGAGTATTTCTCACAAGACAGCATCAAGCACACCGGCCCCGCCTACCACACCCGCATCGGCCGCACAGTATATGGAGGTGGTGGCATCACGCCCGACATCTTTGTTCCGGAAGACACCACCAACATCACGTCCTACTACAAGGAGGCTGCCATCAGCGGACTGATTCTGCAATATGCCTTTGAATATACCGACGAGAACCGCGATAAGATGAAGTCGATGAAGTCGATGAGCGCCCTCCTTTCCTATCTGAGACGGCAGAACCTGGTAGAACACTTCGCCACTTATGCCGAGAAGAACGGTTTGCAGCGCCGCAACCTGATGATACAGAAATCGCACTCACTCCTCGACAAGTACATCAACAGCCGCATCATCTACAACATGCTCGACGAACAGGCATGGATGGAGTATCTCAACGTCGACGACCCAACCATCCTCAAAGCCCTCCAGGTTTTCAAGGAAGGAAAGGCTTTCCCATCCAAATAGCGACTACAGCGTCAGAACAAGCGCACACCTCGTTCAGGCGAATTTGCAATTCGCCTGCATGGAGTATAAGAATTTGTAATTCGATTAATTTGAAATATGGAAAAAGACACCCCTCAGCCGAATTTCAATTCGGCTGAGCGTGTGTATATCCTAATCGATTCCCAATGATTCCTCTCACCACAAAACTCTATTTTACGACCTCAACGGTTATTGACTGGGTAGATATTTTTTCACGTCCTACATATCGCCATATCATTATAGAGTCGCTCGACTACTGTCAACAATACAAGGGATTGCGGATATATGCATGGGTTCTTATGACAAATCATCTACACATGGTTGTCGGCACAGAAGGAGAGCAAACTATAGGAGACATCCTGAGAGATTTCAAGAAGTATACGAACAAGAAGATTCTGGGAATTTTGGAAACGGATGAACATGAGAGTCGTCGCGCTTGGATGATTGATCGCTTCCGTTTCGCAGGGGCCAACGACCACCGTATCACTAATTACCGTTTCTGGCAAGAGGGCAACCATATAGAGGAGATATATACGCAGGAGTTTCTTTGGCAGAAAGTCAACTACATACATCAAAACCCCGTGCGGGCAGAGATAGTGGCAAGGGCTGAGGACTATCTGTATAGTTCTGCACTAAACTATGTGGGAGAGAAAGGGTTGTTGGACATAGAAGTCGTGCGATTCTGAGCAGTATTATTCAGCGCATTGCAAATGCGCTGTTCGTCGGAATTTGTAATTCCGACGCTGTGAGTATCAGGATTTCTAATCCGAGAAAAGCTTAGGCGCATTGAAAATGTGTTGTTCGTCGGAATTTGTAATTCCGACGCTGTGAGTATCAGGATTTGTAATCCGAGAAACACATAGGCGCATTACAAATGCTTATACTCATTTCCGCCGAATTGCAAATTCGGCGGAACGAAGGCTGAACTTTCTAGAACGGTATTTTCATAGGCGCATTACAAATGCTTATACTCACTTCCGCCGAATTGCAAATTCGGCGGAACGGCGGAACGTGTCAGAACAAGCGCACATCGGCGATGACTTGTGAGCCGATATGCTCATTGAGACGCTTCACCAGTTGCGTGCGCATCATCGAGAGTTCGGCCCGCAGCGCCGCATTCGTGATTTTCACGCAGAGCGTCTGGTTGTGGATGAACCGCTGCTGGGTATACTTCGCCACAGTAGGTCCGGTGACCTCTGGCCACGCATCGATAAGTCGCCGTTGCAGTAGCGGCGTTTCCAATCCCGTAAACCGCAGGTATTGCCTCACGAGATCATCGACTGGCTTCACTTCTTTTCTAAACATATTTATTTCAACACAGAGAGCACAAAGCAATAGAGACTATTAATAAAGATTAGTGGTAAAGAAATCAAATTGGCCGTACAATATCTTTTTCAATTTTCAATTTTCAATCTTCAATCTTTAATTTTTAATCTTTAATCTTCCTCATCTCCCCATCCTTCACATCAAAGATGCAGTGGGGGATATTGCCGCTTTTCAAGATTTGGTCAAGGTGGTCGCGGTTGGTGTCGGTAATGAAAATCTGTCCGAAATCATCACTCCCCACAATATTTACAATCTGCTCCACCCTCGAAGCATCGAGTTTGTCGAAGATGTCGTCGAGCAACAGCAGCGGTGTAGTCTGGCTGTTTGTATGGCGGAGGAAGTCAAACTGTGCCAATTTCAGGGCGATGGCAAAAGATTTTGTCTGTCCCTGGCTCCCCTCCTTTTTCATCGGGAACCCCCCAAGTCTCAGGTCCAACTCATCACGGTGGATGCCATGAAGCGAATAGCCCACGGCACGGTCCTTGTGACGGTCGCGCTGGATGACCTCGAGCAACGGTCCCCGTTGGCAGTGCGACACATACTCCACCGAGACACTCTCCGCAGACTGGCAGATACGTGAGTAAATCTCCTGAAACACCGGGATAAACCGCTCCACGAAAGCCTTTCGCTTCACAAACACCTTCTCGCCCTCCTCTGCCATCTGTCGCTCCCAGATGTCGAGCAGCGACAGGTCGGGCTCCTCTTCTTGCCTGAGCAGCACATTGCGCTGTTGCAAGGCCTTATTGTAGTTGAGCAATGCCGTGATATAAGCCCTGTCATACTGCGAGACGACCATGTCGATAAGCCGGCGCCGCTCCTCTCCTCCCCCATCTATGATGAGCGAGTCGGAGGGCGACACCATGATGAGTGGAATCAGTCCGATATGCTCAGCCAATCGCTTATACTCCTTCTTGTTGCGCTTGAAATGCTTCTTCTGACCACGTTTCATGCCACAGTACACCAGTTCACTTCCACCATCCTCATTCTGATACTCACCCTCTATCATGAAGAAGTCCTGATCGTGGGCGATTACCTGAGAGTCGATGGCATTGTGAGCACTCTTGCAGAACGACAGGAAATACACGGCATCGAGGAAATTCGTCTTTCCCATGCCATTCTGCCCCAACAGGCAGTTCATCTTCGGCGAGAGTTCTACGTTGGCAGAGAGGATGTTCTTGTAATTGACGATGGAAATATTCTTGAGTATCATGGGTAGAATCAACCTATTTTTTGCAAAGTTACGCCATTTGCGGGTGAAAAACGAAAAAAGTCGACAATAAATTTCATGGTATGGGATAAAATGAGTAATTTTGCGTCGCAAAAAAAGTGACCTCGTCAGGGGTAGTATTAACAGTATGAGAAAATCCAAATAAACAAATAAAATGTCAAAGAGAAAAAAGGAACAAATCAGCAAGGGCAATCAGGAAATGATTGAAACCATCAACAAGTCGGAAGCCTTTTTCAACAAAAACAAGAAGGCTATCATCGCCAGCCTCATCGCGCTGGTGCTTATCGTCGTAGGCGTTATCGCATACCACAACTATGCTACGTCTCGCAACGAGAAAGCCAGCACCGCCATGGCAAAGTGTCAGGAACTCTTCTCCGCACAGGACTTCGAGAAGGCACTGAAGGGTGACAGCATTGGCAACCCTGGTTTCATTCAGATTGCCAGCGACTACAGCAGCACAAAGGCAGGCAACCTTGCCAACCTCTATGCCGGTCTTTGCTACGCCAAACTCGACAAGTGGCAGGAGGCTGTGAAATATTTCGACCAGTTCAGTCCTAAGGGCGACATGATGGTCAGTCCGATGGCTATCATCGCCATGGGTGATGCTTATGCCAACGTGAAGCAACTCGACAAGGCTGTAGAGTGCTACCAGAAAGCCGTGAAGATGGCCGATGGTGCTTCGGAGTTGGGCTACAACACCACCATCTCTCCCATCGCATTACAGAAGGCCGGTCTCATTCTCATGGAACAGAAGAAGAACGACGAGGCCCTGAAGATGTTTGAGACCATCAAGGAGAAATACCTTGGCGCTGCTGTTCAACAAGACATCGACAAGTATATCGAATACCTGAAGGAATAAGATGGCCACAGCACTCCACAACTTGTCGTCCTACGACATCTCCAAGATTCCCGATGCGAGCAACATGTGCTTTGGCATTGTCGTTTCGGAATGGAACAGTGAGATTACCGACAACTTGTTGTCGGGCGCGGTGAGCACGCTCGAGAAACACGGTGCGTTGCCCGAAAACATCCACGTGAAGACCGTCCCCGGCAGTTTCGAACTCATTTACGGTGCCCATCAGATGACACTCAACGGTGGTTACGACGCCATCATCATCCTTGGCAGCGTGATACGTGGCGAGACGCCTCATTTCGACTATATCTGCCAGGGCGTGACCTACGGCATTGCACGGCTGAACGCGAAGAGCGAGATTCCTGTGATTTATGGACTTCTCACTACCGACACCATCCAGCAAGCCCGCGACCGCAGTGGTGGTACATACGGCAACAAAGGCGAGGAGTGCGCCATCGATGCCATTAAGATGGCAAAATTTTAAGAGATATCAGGCAGGTAATTACCTGTCATCAAACAAGTATACGAAGAGGGGCACCGGTTGGTGCCCCTCTTCGTATTAGTCATCCCACAGTCCGCTGTGATGTTGCCCTAAAGCCGCATCATCGTCTTCGAAGAACAGGCTCGTATTGGTCTGTATCTCACCATCCAACACCGAGACGGCATCGTCGAAGTCGATGTTGTCGTCTTGCATCACACCCCGCGAGAGGTTGAGCAACATGATTTCCGTGAGGGGTTTCTGATATATTTTCATGATGTCGGTAGTTTTCTGATAAGTGATGTGATTCATGTCCATGGTTCCTTCTTGATTTTCCGTCATTTGACAATCAATTTCTTGCCGTTGACGATATAGAGTCCTGGCTGCAGACCATGCAGCGAAGTGGCGTCGCGTCTGACGAGGACACCCGAGAGCGTGTATACCGTATAGGCGGCAGGCATTGTGCCCGACAGGTCAGTGATGCCATCGGGCGAGTCGAAGAATACCGATACCGATGCGGCATCGCTGTTGATGGCATGGAAGTAGGCACGGAAGCCCTTCAGGGTCATCAGCACGCCGTCATAGGCCACCTTGCTCAGTTTGTTGTTGCTGAAGAAGTAGTCGCCGTTATAGAACGGAACCCTGCCAAGGTTGTCGTAGTTGCCGATAAACTGATAATACGGGTTCTCCACGATGGGTGATGCCACCGGCAACACGTCGACACCTTGTATTAAATAAGGTGACGGCTTCTCCACTCCCTTGATGAGCACCGGTTGGTTGGCTGTGATGGTGCCAGCCTGGGTATCGAAATACATGATTTGCTCGGTTCCCGCAGTCTGTACAAGGTTGGCCACAACAGTATTCTCGCCGAAGAGCGCCTTCACCTGGTCTTGGTCAAGATTGAAGGGCAGCACCAGCGACGACCACGATGTGGCCGTGGTGAGTCCGTTGCGCCAGATATGGGCGTTTCCTCCCTCAAAAGTCTCGGGTATGACGACAGCCAGTTCGTCGCCGATACTCACCGGCAGGAAGGAGAGAGGCGATATGACAATATTGTCGACCTTCAGGGCACCAGTGTATCTGCCTGCGAGCAGATATAGATAAGTGGCTGTTGGCTGCACACCTTCAGGCAGGTCGTACGACCCAGTGCCCACGACAGCATTCGTGGCATTGTTGATGATGGTCCACGAGGCGGTCTTAGCCTCCTTATCCACCGTCACGGTGAAGTGATACCACGTGCCGCTGGCGAGGTTCACCTTATTGTCCTCGTTGCTATTGATAACATACGTAGTGGAGTTGCCACTGGTATTCTTTGCCGAGAACAGATATCCAGCATCGGCAGCCCAGTTCTGTGTGGGGAGATTTCCTCCGAGGAGTGCCACCTGCGTCTGCTGATTGTCGCCTGGGGTGACTGCCGCATCGAAACTCACGGTATAAACCTGAGAATCATAGTTCAGGCCATTTAGCGAACGGTAGGCGCTTCGCGATCCGTTATAACTGGCACCAGCAATGTTGAAATTCAGATAATTGCCATCGGGACCGCCCGTGGCTACTGACAACTGGTTGCCTGCCGACGGACTGGTCCATCCCTGTGGCACGTCGGTGCTTCCTTCGAAGTTCTCAGCGAGGTAGTCGTCCAAATTGGCCTTCACATAGGGATGGTCGGCGGTGAACACCGCGGTGCCGCCTGGCCTGCCCGGCAAGGTAGCGGTGACGCGGAGTGTACCCGGCTCTTTGAAGACATATTCCCTAAGGTTTGAACCGTAGGAGACAATGTTGAGGTTGTCGAACTTAATGACAGCCCTATATCTTCCTGCACGCACGAAGATGCCCTTTGGCACGTCGAGTGCATCGTCGGCAAGGGTATACAAGCCAGTGGCGATGACCGATTGTGTGGAGTTGTTGATAATGGTCCATTTCGTGGAACGGTTGGTGACATCCACCTCGATACGGTAATGGCACCACGTATCTGAAGGAATGGTGACCTTCGTGTCGCTCTGGTTGACGGTATACGAGGTGGAATTTCCGCCCTGGTTGGTGATGTCGAAGAGATAACTGTGGTTGGTGTCGCTGGCGTAGTTGTCGTTGATGGGGTCTGTAAGACCTGCCATCACCGTCAACTCCGTCTGCTGGTTAGTGCCCGGCTTCAGGCTGGCATCGAACTCGACAACATAATTGTCGCCCAACTCGCCCAACTCGCCGAACCACCATGACGCGCCACGGGAATTGTGGCCGCCATTGTCAGTGAAGTCATAGCAAACATAATTGCCGTAAATGGCATCACCGGTCACCAGACTCAGTTTCTCACTGGCGTTCCTGCTTTGCCATGGCTCCACTGAGTTGGCACTCTCATAGTCCTCGGCGAGAATGGTCTCTTGCTTCGAACTGCCCAGGTCGGTCACCTGGCCGGCAAGATTGGTGAAGGTGCCCGAGAGAGTGGCGGCTTCATCACCCACAATACCCACCTTGGGCAAGTAATAGGTAGTGGCCGACGATGACGGGAAGGTAGTGGTGAGGTCTACGTTCACCATGTCGATGATTTCTATCACAGGTTCTGGCGAAGGTGTGCTGGTGTCGATGACGAGATACAGAATCCCGTCCTCCATTTCCAACATGGGGTTCAGCGACTTGTCTACACCTTCGATGATAATATCCGACAGATTGCCTGCCGTCAGGTTGGTTACCGAACCGATGGGGAACCTTTCTCCTGTCAGCGTGCCCGATACTCTGAAATCAAACACCGGGGCAAGGGTCTCGGGACCATATTCCGTCCAGGCGTTGTCGGTTTTCTTTTCTATCGACAATTCGGTGACGTTAAGTTGGTCGTGTTCGTCGTCTTCGTTGACACCGAGGTCGAATACTACCCTGGAGCCGAAGCCTAGGTTGAGCGTATGGATGGTCACCGACGAGATGTTCTCTTCTTCACCACCGGGGAGAATGCGCGAGCCATATTCGGCATCGACGCTGTTGAATTCACCTCCTGTCGAGGAGAGGGTGGCAAAGCGGTTGAGCCACACCGGGCTGCTGGTCATCTTGCCGTCGAACTGCAAGGTGCCTGCCCAGACATCGGTGCTGCCCGAGTAAGTCTGTTCGGTCTTGGGCAATACGAGCACGCCCCCACCCTGCTTCACCACACGGGTGGAGCCGCTGAAGGCAGCCCCGGTAAGGGTATGGGTATAGACGGTGGTTGTAGGTGCAGATTGCGCAGTGGCTTCCGAGGCGTTGTGTCCCTGCACCCACGAGGGGGCATTGTCGGTGAAGATGGCGGGGGCTGCCCCATTCTCTACCGTCACCGTGGCGTTGCCCGTTTCAGCGAGCATCACGTGTTGTCCGTGGGCAGTAGAGGCGATGGTGCCGTTCTTCCTGACTTCCACCCTACCCGTCTTGGTGAGTGGCGGCGGTGCTTGGGTGATGCCTTCCATCTCGCCGAGGAAGAAACTGGCGTTGGGAGGAAGGTTGTAAACTTGCATCTGTGTGCCCATGGCCTGACGGTATTGGTGGTCGGCCCAGAGGGTACAGATGGAATAGTCGGTGGGAGTGGTGGTGGTATACACCTTGAGTCGGTCGAAGACACTATAATCTACGCCGTCCTCGGTGACAGTCTGACCCGACGACTCGCGGAGAACGAACTCCTCGCGCCAGTCGCCCAGGATATCACCTAGGAAGTTGGGGTTGTTTTTCGTGCCGTTGATGGTAAGGCCTGCAGCATTGAAGATACGGTCGGAATTCATGTTCGTCGGGTTCCATTTGAAAACCGTAGGCGAGCGGCCGTCGTCATGTGCCCCGATACCGTCAAACTGTTCCGACAGCAGGTCGCCGTCCCAGTAGATGCGGTAGTTCTCTTTCTGCTGCTCCCCGCCACCGCCCACTCTGAACGAGAACATCAGGTTGTGGTCGCTGATATATTGGTCGGAAGTGAGGGCGAGGGCATCGGAGTGCCACGACTTACCCACCGACCCCGGAAGGGTGTTGGTGAAATTTCCTGCTATGCACCTTCCGTCGTCGCCAGTAGCATTGAACTTCTTGTACACCTTACCAGTAAGTCCGCTGCGGTATGCCATGCCCCATGTCGGCTCATCCTCTATACAAGTGAAAATCTCCAGACCTTTGCGGTAGGGATCGAAGTCGTTGATGTGCATCGCATCGCCATGACCGTAGCCAGTGGAGTGCAGGCCCTGACCGTTGTCATCGATGACCATTGAACCATAGATAATCTCGTCGCGGCCGTCCTCATCCACGTCGGCTATCACGAAGTTGTGGTTGCCGTTGCCATACCAGTAACTGCCCGGTGTATTGCCGTTGGGGGTGCTGTGCCATTCCCAGCGCTGTGCAAACTGGTGTGTGCCGGGATTGAGGTCGAGGGCCATCATCTTATGGCGGGTGTAGATGCCACGCCCGATGAAGAGACTGGGTTTCTGTCCGTCGAGATAAGGCGCACCGAAAAAATACTTCGAGGACACATGGCCATACTGGCCTCTTCCATGCCAGGCGGCATCGATGTCGTTGGGGTTTTCGTTGCTTTCAAACCGCTTCAGGGGATAATCCATCACCTGATAGGTGGCTCCTGTCTGACCGTTGAAATAGATAAGGTATTCATTGCCCGACATGGTCCAGGCATACTGTCCTCCGGCTGTATGGTTGAAATCACCACGGGTATTCACGTTCCCGTCACCAATAACCTCAGAAGTTCCATCATTGTGATGGAACACCATATTGTCGGCACCGCGCATCACCACCTCAGCGCAGCCGTCCATATCCCAGTCAAAGGCAAGGAGGTTGTTCTCCGTGCTGTTCAGACTCACCATGTTTGGTCCGCAGTCTATCCACCACATCCGCTGTGTGGCACCAGTGGCCCAGTTCACGTCGTAGGCCTCCCACACCACATATTCGGTGGTGTTGTCGATGGGATAGGTGTTGTTGGCATCCCAGATGTTGATGCGCTTGAGGATGAACTCCAACTGACCGTCACCGTCGAGGTCGGCAAAAATCATGTCGTTGGGCCAGTAATGGTGGGTAACGTCTCTGTTGTCGCGCGACATCACGCTGGCAAGGGTGAGGTTGAGCAAACCTGCAGAGCCATAAGGGCCCCATACCGTGGCACTGTATTGTCCCAGGGGGGTGTAGCCCTGTGCCACGGAGAAGGCCGATGCGTCATCAGCAGCCTGTTCCACACCGTCGACCACAGGTCTCACCGTGAAGGTGCCGCGGGCGCTGCCTGTCCAGTTGGTGACACTGAGGTTTTCTGCCACTTTCGACCCGTCGCAGTAGAGGTTATAGGTAGTTCCGTAATACTCATCAGCGTTTCTTCGCCAACTGACGAAGGTGTTGCTGCCGAGATTGACGGCGACGATACCGTGGTCGAGTTTGTCGGTGAAACGCTGGGCGTGCGCGCCGAGTGTCACGACAGCCAATATGACCACGAAAAAGATACGTTTTAGGATAGTTTTATTCATTTGGTTGGGTTTGATAATCATGATTTGCATTAGATAGCGCAAAGTTAGTGATTTTTAACGAGATAGCGTCAAGAAATCCGATTTATTTCATCGATGGCTTCGAAATACGTGCCATATCCTACCATGTTATGATTTTACGGAATATAAAAATCCCCACAAGCACAGAGCCTGTGGGGATTGATATAAGTGATAATGTCAGTTTCGATGGTGACTATTCGTCCCAAAGGGAGGTGTTGCTATTGAAGAACGCCTCGTCTTCGTCGAAAGAACCATTGTTGGCATCTGAATCGCCCATATATCCTCCATCCATATATCTATCAGATTCATTCAGGATGTTCAGAGACCCTTCTATTTCGGTAACAAAAATCTCAGGAGCAGTATAATTTGACTTTTTCATTTTCTTCTGAGTGTTTGGTTATTTAACATAAACTTTCTTGCCATTGCATACATAGATGCCCTTCACTGTCGGTTTGCCGTTCAGGCGCATTCCGGTAAGCGTGTAGTAGACGCTGTTGTCTTCGGCTGCGGAGAGATCCACTGTAGCGATGCCGTCGGTCTCGTCACCGTCTTCGTAACCTGCCAAATCGAGGTAGAACATGTTGATGCCGGCATCAGAATCTTTATAACCCTCTTTACCAGCCTCGAGCCACAAAGCGGTCGTCAGATACTCTGAAGGTACAAGCAGGTAAGCCTTGTTGTTACCCAACTTGTCCTTGCTGGAGTCGCCTGAAATCATCACGCGGTAGAAGGACTCCACTTCTTGTTTTTTATCCTCTTCTATAATGCTTCCGTCGCCAGTGACGATGTTCTTCTTGTAGGTGAAGTACTTGGTGGTCATCACGAACTTCGTACATTCGGTAGCGTCGGAGGATGTCCAGCCGTAGTAGGTGTTGTCGCCGATGGCAGCACCCTTGGTTACGGTCTCTGAAGTGTGAACTGTTTCCTCCACATTTGGAGCCATCCAGTTGGTCTTCAGGAATTCGCAGTCATCTTCTGTGGGAATCACGTTGCAAGCCGGGTAGAACAGCGGGAACTCATATCTTCTGCCCTGAGTCTCTGCTCCATAGAGCACACAACCCGTGTTGGCAGGAATCACGGTCACCTGCGCCGTTGTCTTGCGCACCTCATTATACCCCTTATAATCATATGGGGTTTGGTCGTCGCCATAGATGGTCACGCCGAAGGCATCCACGTCGCTGGTGGTAAATGTTCCAGTATAGGTGTGGTCGATGGCGTGGTTGCGGCTCTCAGTAGCGTAGCCGAGTTTGTTCACTTCCTTATGGATGTTGGTCACACCGATTCTCGTGATACCAGTTGTCTTGGCAAAGTTGAGCACCACGTCGGCCTTGTTACCGTTGTTAAGATAAGCATAGACACCTGCGGGGATGTCGGAATCTGTAGCATATTTGTCGAATTTTTCGATAGGCTGCACGGCTGTACCATTGATGGTCACTTTAGTAGGAGCAGCGCTAGACTGTACGAAGACATACATGCCTTTGGTGACATCGGGGATAGTAATCTCGCCGACTCCCGACAGTACAGCACCATCGAAACTGATACCACCATCTACACCATCCTCAAGGTCGTATGTGTCATAAGGACGTTGACCTTCGTGATAAATTGTAACATTTTCAACTTTCTCACTATAGAGATATGGGAATTGCTTGACATCTCCGTAAGGACGGCGTACACCAAGACCTTCGGCCTCAATGATGAGATTTTGAGCGAGAGCAGTACCAGTGACTTTACCAGATGCGAGTTGTGCACCTTGTGCGAAGAGCGGTCTTGTAATCTCGGCTTCCTGTGCAATATTGTCTTTGTCTGCTCCAGTCTTAGCGAATGAGCCCGTACCGAAGTCTATCACTTCCTTGTCGTGCTGGCCGAAACCATCCTCGTTGTTTTCAATGGCATCCCAGTCGCCATATTCGCCTTGTGAAGTAGCGCTAAGGTTGCCCTTAGTTTCAGACTCATTTTGATAGAGGTTGTAGGTGCTGAAGTCCCAAGTATAAGGATAGGTCTGTGCTGTGAGTTCACCCACTGCGATGTAATACTCGTTCTTGTCGATGACGTAGCCAGCGGCACCAGCCTCATCGGTAGTAACTGTATTTCTCTTTTCCAAATCCGTAGCGGCTTTCTCGCGTTGTACGAGTCGCACAAGACCATTACCGCTATTGTACTTCAGTTTCATCATGTTGTAGGGCACACCACCACCTGACGTCCATACCGAACGTGTAACACCAACGTTTACGCCAGCATCTGGATAAACCTTATATTCACAGGTGTTAGCATTCTGGCAACCTGTATAGGCTGAGATAGCGAGGTATTCCCTCTCTTCTGCTTTGCTATCGCGAATTAAGATGGAACTGGTAACTGCATCATATTCTACAGGCACATAATTAACACCTTCTGTAGGATCGGTGTCTACGGAAAGCAACAAGTCGGGCTCAAATTCATCCATAATCTCAATGCGGAAAATCTGTGTCCAGCCGATGTCGCAAAGGGTAATGCATGGAATCTTGTCGGGATCGCTGGTTGGCTGATAGTTGGAGGGCACTCTGAAGATGGCGCAACCTCTCATGTTATCACCTTTTGTGGCAAGGCTAACAGATCCGTTTGCTAAACCGCGCATCAAGAACTTGGTGTCATAGTCATAAGCCACATTGTCGAGGTCGACAAGGTTCTTAGCCTTGAAAGTCTCACCTCTATCGTCTGAATGACGGTAGGTATAAATCTTGATGTATTGACCAGGTTTCACACCAGGGAAGAGCAAAGAGGAATTATTACCCTTCATCCAAACTTTGTCGGCACCTGTGACGGTGGTATACGGGAAATCAAACTCCACATCATCGTCGATACCTGCCAGTCCATGGTCTTTCTCATATTCTGAACCATACTGATTGGATGTTTCCTCAGCACCAAAACTCTCTGCATCGGTAAGGAATACCAAACCATTGGTGTTGTCCATATAGAAAGCATTATTGCCGATGACAGAGCCACGGGCAGAAAGGATGGGACTAATGAGCATCACCCATCTACCGTCTTGACGGTGGCGCACTTTATAGACACGGCTCCAGTCGGTACCATTGGCATTCATCATAGCGACAAGTTCTGCCGGAGTATAGGAATAGTCACCTGGTTTGAAGCGCACAGAATTTGCACGGTCTTGGTTGGCAGTCTGACGGAAGTCCCAAACATGTTTGCCATAAGGGATGGTCATCACGAAATCAACATACTGATTTCCTTTAGAGAATCTCACTTTGACAGCACCACCCATTTTATCCTGAGCAGAGGTGTTGAAAGCGAGATTGGTGAGTACAACTTTACCTGCATTAATATTTGCAGTGGCGCTAGTAACGGTACCTTTATAGGCAATAACGCTTGCACTCCAGCCATCAGCACCAGCACCTCTGATAACTTGTTTCGATTCACAAGGCTTATTTTCATTGGCTATCTCATAGCCTGAATATGCGGCTACACCATAGTATTCGGTTAACGCAAAGTCGGGCTCAAAACTGAACCACTCCAAGAAATATGGTGCCCAATGTTGTTCATTAATCCACTGATTCTGATTGCCATCCCAATAACCCCAAGTAGCCTGTCCATGCAAACAATATCTTTGTCCTGCTGTAAGTCTAAGTCCGTCAGTTGGTGACTCATAATATCCTGTAGGCTGAGACTGATTGGAGATATACTGCCTATCATTTACATTATCAAGATTCACGAGATAAACGCTACCATTTTGGCCAGAATTCCTCACGTCCTTGATACCACCAAATTTCAACACACCGTCAGCAGTGGCTGTAAAAGTATAGAACGAACCTTGCTGAGGCCATGAACCATCATTATTGGGATATCTGTCCCACCATCCTTGGTCGTCGTTTAGCCATGCCACATAATGGTCTGTACCATTTATAGGATATCTTTGAACAACTGCGGTATTAGGCTGGTGATGCTTATCAGCGTTGCTATTATCAGTTCCAGGGCTATCACCCTCATACATCTCAGGAATACCAATTTTCACTTCGATACCCGGGACAGCGGTGATGACACGGTTGGCCAACACACCACCTTGTTCATCAGTAAGTCCTAACTGCGCAAGAGAGTCATTCTGCACAAAAATAAATTTGGAACCGTCGTTTTGAAGTTCGTAATTAGCCTCGTTGTCCCAACACTCCACCAGATAGGAGGCGGTATAGCCGTTACATGATGCGGTGACCTTGCACCAACCTTCGTTAATGAACATGACATCGCAATTTGCCTTGTTGTCATCTGCGAGCCTTACAGCAACTTTTTTGTTACCAGAACCGGTTTTGGGGTTGTAATTTGCAGGGGCACTGGGGCCATAGTTCTCGATTGTCCACGATGAAATTTGACCTGAATTGGCCACAGTATAAGTTGGCTCTGTGAAATCTCTTTTCGACAAACGCGCACGGTAATAAGGCAGACCGTCTGGGTCACTGGAATTGGTGTCTACCATCTTTTTCTGGGAAGCATCCCACTTCTTATAGCCCAATGCGCTATTGGTGTTGAAAGTGACGGTGTTCACCCATTGTGCGTTTTCAACTTTTATTTCAGAAATTGAACAAAACCGACCTACATTGAGATCCAGTGTACCACCACAAACGAAGAAAGACTCACCGCTAGGCACAACGGCACCTGCATTTTTTCCATCAGCCTGACCAGTGGTTCTGAAAGTGATGTCATTACTCCCACTCTGTCGCCCCCATGTAATAGTCACCTTTTGACCTTGTGTCAGATTTCTTATGGAAAGAACCTGAGGATTATTGGTCATATTATAAATGCAATTACTCTTATGGAGTAACCATTTATTATTATTGTAAGCAGAACCCACATTTCCTGTTACGCCCAAGCGATTATCATAGTTGGTAGCTCCATAAGGACCATATCCAGTTATGATTGTTACTACGTCGCCGGACGAATTAGTGAATGTCCCATTGGTTCCGAGGTCAGTATGAGCATTATTCTGCGCAATAAAAGTGTACGTCTGCGCCATACTGGCCATAGGCATCAGAAGCATCACGAAAAGCATCGTGACGGAAAAGAACTTTCGTTGTCGCCACCCATCCCCCGGGTGGATGGCTCGATTAGATGTAGTTTTACTTCTCATTGTTAAAAAGATTTATTAAAAGATTATAACGATTCCTATATAGATAATTGTATTTCCTGGTATCATGCCATGATATCGACAACTACATCATCGCCGGTAACGTTTCCGCCACCGCGACAAGCATCAACAAAACTAAATCAATATTCTTCATTTTCTTTGGTTTTTGTGATTATTATGTAGGTTCAATGTCTTCTTGGGGTAGCCGTAGATGAGATAGTTGTAATGAAGTAGTAGAAAGTAATATGTTTGTTTCAACAGGAGAAGCAATTCGAACAAAGACTCCACTTGGCTGTTATTGTGTTGTGGTGTAAAGCATCATGTAGGACTGTTCACTCTGCGTATAGTTTTTTGTATATGCGTCAATACTTTGAATGCTGATAAAGGTATTATCTGCAAAGATATGAAAAAAAATTCAAACAACGATGGATTTTAATAATAATTGTATTTACAGGTGCAAATTTAATAAAAAATATGGGGAATCATATTTTTGCTTGTAAAAAATACACTTAAAGTTATAAATAAGCATGAATTTGATATAAATGATAAAAACGATGGCGCGAAAAATTGCAGGCCAGCGGGATTGCATTGGTATGTTTGTGTCGTGAATGAAGACAAGGCTACATAGACAATCATCATTGCAAAAAGCGTAAAGGCCATCGCAAGAAGAAATTTCACTGCATTTTTGCATAATTGAAAAAAAAGGAATATCTTTGTATGGTAAAAGTTCTTCAGCATAACAATCTGTAAGTTTAATTTGCAGAAGTCGCAGTACTTACCACTAACCATGACATACGCATACACTGTTACCCATTGCTCGGCCAACCTACAACCAATTCGGTGGTTGTTGGCAGTAATGCTCATGGCCATTTTCACTGGCTGTGCCAAGGAGAGCGATGCAGACGACGGCATGGGTCGCTTCGAGACCGACGAGGCCACCGTCATAGCCATGTCATCGGGCGAACTCCAACAGTTTGGCGTGGCAGAAGGCCAGCAACTGCAGAAGGGCATGATAGTGGGACTGATAGAGAACACAGAGTTACTCGCCCAACGCGAGGAGTTGCGCAGCACCCTTGCCGAGATGGAGAGCAACCAGCAGATGGCTATCTCACAGGGAGAATTAGCGCGCCGAAGACTCGCCGACCTACAAAAACAAGCCACCTCGCTGCGCCAACAAATAGCAGAGGTGCAAGGAGAGAAGGTCCACTACGAGGAACTGTATGAGAAGGGTGTGGTGGCCCGCAACCAGGTAGAAGCCTTCGACACCCGACTCGATATGCTCGAGAAACAACTCATGCAGATAGAAGAGCAAATCGGGAATACGGTGGTGGCCGACGAGGGCAGCCATGGCATGTCGCCCGAAGATGCCGCCCAACGCAGCGCGGAGTTGCAGACACAACTCACGCAACTCGACCAGCAACTCACTGGCATACAGGTGACAGTTCCCATCACCGGCACCGTGGTGGAAAAAAAGGCCGGGGAAGGCGACTACGTCACAGCAGGCACTATCCTCTTCAAGATAGCCGACCTCTCACGGATGACTCTCCGCGCCTACCTCTCTTCAGAGAGCGCCGCACGACTCAAGATTGGCCAGAAGGTGAAGGTGGCAGCAGAAACCGGCCTTGCAACTCCCCGTGAATACGACGGCATTGTGACATGGATATCACAACAGGCGGAGTTTGGAAGCAGGCCATCGAAAGGCAACAGCCAAGGCGCCACACCCCAAGCCGCCGATGACGGTCTCCACGCCGTGAAAGTGGAGGTGGTGAACGACGGCCAAATAGCCATAGGCATGCGCGGCCGGATTGTATTTGAAGATTGAAAATTGGCCTTTGGCCGAATGTTGGCTTCGCCTCAGCATAAGAACAGGTTCTTCTGCCTTCGGCTTGCACAACATTTGATAATTGAAAACCTAAATGCGCTAACAACAATGATAAAAAGCACTTTCCTCCTCGCCATGATGGCAGCCCTCACTACCGCTGCCCCGGCATGTGCACAAGAGACCTTTGTGCGCTACAACCAAGTAGGCTATTTGCCCTCACAAGAGAAAGTGGTGGTGATAGACAACACCACCCCGAAGAAGATACGCCTCACCGGCACCGACAACAAACCCGTGGCAAAGGCGAAGGCCAAGGTGACACGCACCGCCACCTCACCCTTCACCGGAAAGAAGCGCCATGTGGTAGAAATCAGCGGTCTGCAAGCCGAGGGCGACTACACGCTGACCGTCGACGGGCAGGCTGTGCCCATCAGCGTGCGTTCACATGCCTTTCGCCCATTGGCAGAGGCCACTCTGCACTTTTATTACCTCATGCGCACTGGCGTTCCTATAGAGCAACGCTACGCCGGCAAGTATGCCCGCGGTGTGGGACACCCCGACACATTAATTTATATACACCCCTCCGCCTCCTCACCCGGCAGGCCGGCTGGAAGCACCATATCGGCTCCTTACGGGTGGTATGATGCCGGCGACTACAACAAATACATCGTCAACTCCGGCTTCTCCATCGGCATGATGTTCGCGGTATATGAACAGATACCCGACTACTTTGCCTCACTGCGACTCAACATCCCCGAGAACGGCAACAATACCCCCGACTTCCTCGACGAGATGTACTTCAACCTGCGGTGGATGCTCACTATGCAAGACCCCTACGACGGTGGCGTGTACCATAAACTTACCACACCCAACTTCGAGGGTTTCGTGATGCCCAGCGCCTGTCAACAGCAACGATATGTCGTACAGAAGTCGGTGACGGCAGCCCTCGACTTCGCTGCTGTCATGGCGCAGGCGGCACGGCTCTACAAGGGTAATGCCGACTACCCCGGCTTCGCATTGCAAGCGGCGTCGGCAGCGGTGCGGGCCTATGAATGGGCAGCGAAAAATCCCACCGCCTTCTACCGACAGATGATGATGAACCGCAACTTCGAGCCGAAAGTGAACACCGGAGAGTATGGCGACGGCAATGCTACCGACGAGCGGTTCTGGGCTGCCACACAACTCTATCTGCTCTATGGCGACGAGGCTTTTCTCAACGACGCGAAAGCAAACATGCCGAAGCAATTCAACCCACCGGTGTGGGGCGAGGTATCGGGCCTGGGTGTCTATGCGTGGCTCTCCGCCGACAACAGCGAGATGCGCTCCACCTGCGCAAGGATGATTGGAGAGTATGCTGAGGGCATCTCGCAGCAGGTGAAGACATCAAACTTCCAGACTCCTGTAGGCGACAACCCGCGCGACTTTGGATGGGGATGTCTGGCAGAAAAATTCTGCGCTCCCGCCGTGTCGCTGCTCTTCGCCACCAAGGTGACAGGAAAAGACTACAACGCCGATGCCCTCCGCTGTGTCGACTACCTCTTAGGCCGCAACGCCTTGGGCTACTGCTATGTGACGGGCTTCGGACAGCACTCACCGATGAATCCACACCACCGTCCCTCTGCCAGCGACGGCATTGACGAGCCTTTCCCAGGAATGTTGGTGGGTGGTCCTAACCCAGGCCAGCCCGACAAAGGACAAGGCCTGACATACCTCTCCTCTGCCCCCGACGAATCGTATCTCGACAACATGGGCTCCTACGCTTCCAACGAAATCGCCATCAACTGGAACGCTTGCCTTGCCGCCCTCATCTGCTGGATTGATGAGATTTATTGAAAAGAACAGTGACTATAGTGGCTATAGTAACTATAGTGGCTATAGTGACTATAGGAACTATAAAAAAAGATAATAATAAAAAAACCATGCTCAAAAAATCACTTACCATCGCTTTGTTCACAGCCATACCCTTGATGGCTTGTGCTCAGTTTGCACAGACCGATGCAGACAGCAAATATGCTACCGAACTGCTGAAACCCGGCACGGCAGTGCCTGACTTCAAGTTGAAGACCCCAGAAGGGAAGTCACAGAAAATCAGCAAAATCATCAAGGGGAAATATACCGTAGTCGACTTCTGGGCATCCTGGTGCCCCGACTGCCGCAAGGACCTCCCCAACGTGAAACGGATGTATGAACAGTTTGCCCCACAGGGTGTGCAGTTTCTGGGCATCTCCTTCGACAATGAAGCGGAAAAATGGCAGAAAGCCATCGCCGACTATGCCATCGCCTATCCACAACTCAGTGACCTGAAGCGGATGCGCGACTCGGAGGTGGCTAAGGCCTTTGGGGTGAAATGGATACCATCGATGATGCTCATCGACAAAGAGGGAAAAGTGGTGCTCAGCACCGTACTCTCCGACAAACTCGAGCGCACGCTCACCGAGGTAATGGCGAAGGAAAACCCCGTGACACTACAGGGCACCACAGAACGTCTCACTATCGACGGGGCGAAAGGCAAACTGGCCGCCATCATCCAGAAACCGGTACTTGCACAGGGCCAACGCTGTCCGATGGTGATGCTCTGCCATGGATTCAGCGGAAGAAAAGACGGCCCGATGTTCGAACTTATCGCCGACACGCTGATGATGCACGGCATAGCAAGCATACGTTTCGATTTCAACGGCCATGGTGACAGCGAAGGCGACTTCGTAGACATGACAGTGCCCAACGAGATAGAGGATGCCATGAAAGTGTATGAGTATGTGCGCGACCTTCGCTATGTCAGCGACGTAGCCATCGTAGGACACTCGCAAGGGGGTGTGGTGGCAAGTATGACGGCTGGTAAACTGGAACAGGGCGACATCAAGGCAGTGGCGCTCATGGCTCCGGCAGCAGTGCTGCGCGACGATGCCATCCGCGGCAGCACTATGGGTGCCACTTACGACCCACTCGACCCACCGGAGTTCGTCAATCTCTTCGGTTCGCTGAAACTGGGGCGCAACTATATCACCACGGCGTTCTCGCTGCCTATCTACGAAACAGCAAAGGCATATCAGGGACCGGCGCTCATCGTGCATGGCACAGCCGACCGTGTGGTGCCCTACACCTACGGCGAACGATATCATGACATCTGGCCCAAGTCGGAAATCGTCATCCTCGATGCTTTCGACCACGGATTCTCACAAAACATCTACCGTGCCACCGACATCGTCTCGAAATTCCTGATTAAGACGCTGAAATAGGAAGAGGAAATAAGAACGATCACGATTGAATAAACGACCACGAATCACACTTTGATTCGTGGTCGTTATTAGTATTAATCGTGGGCATGATGGGCATCGTGGGCATCGTGATGTTCGTGGTGATGATGGCAATGACAATGTGCATCTTCTTTGAACAGGTCGGCGAGATGGAAATGTACTTGCCCTGTGCCTAAAGCCCGCATGGCATTGATGACGGCGAGCACAGTGACACCCACGTCGGCGAAAACAGCCATCCACATCGTAGCCACCCCCACGGCAGCGAGGAGGAGCACCAAGAGTTTCACGGCAATGGCGAAGACCACGTTTTGGCGTGCTATGGCTATAGTACGCCGGGAAATCTCCATCGCCGTAGCCACCTTTGCCGGACTGTCGTCCATCAGTACCACATCCGCAGCCTCTATCGCTGCATCAGACCCGAGCGCTCCCATGGCAATGCCCACATCGGCACGGGCAAGGACAGGCGCATCATTGATGCCGTCGCCAACGAAAGCAAGTCGCTCACCATCAGCACGTTGCTGCAGCAACTTTTCCACTATGCTGACTTTGTCAGTGGGAAGCAGTTGAGTGTGGCAATCATCGATACCCAACCGGGCAGCCACATCCTCTCCCACTTCACGACGGTCGCCCGTAAGCATCACCGTGCGCACCCCCATATCCTTCAGTTTCCCTACAGCCTCAGCGGCATCGGCCTTCACCTTGTCGGAGATGACGATATGTCCGGCATACACACCATTGATGCTCACATGCACGATAGTTCCCACTTTATGGCAATCGTGCCACTGAGCACCCACCGCCTCCATCATCTTCGTGTTTCCCACGCAGACGATGTCGCCGTTGACACGGGCACGGATGCCCTGGCCTGCCACCTCTACCACATCCTCCACGGTGCAGTCGTCGGCCTCGTCGGGATAGGCATTGCGCAACGACTGGGCAATGGGGTGCGTGCTGTGGCGTTCGACATGTGCGGCGAGATGCAACAGATGGTGCTCATCGCACTCTTTGGGATGCACTGCCTCTACCTCAAACTGTCCATGGGTGAGCGTGCCGGTCTTGTCGAATACCACGGTATGAAGGTCGGCGAGGATGTCCATGTAACTGGCGCCCTTGATGAGTATACCTTTACGCGATGCCCCACCGATGCCCCCGAAGAACGAGAGGGGAACAGAGATGACCAGCGCACACGGACAAGAGACAACGAGAAACATCAGTGCCCTATAGAGCCAGGTGGGGAAAGCGGTGGAGAAATGACCGCTGAACAGCGGCGGGATGATGGCGATGGCCAAGGCTGCAAATACCACGATGGGGGTGTAGACACGTGCAAAACGCGCGATGAACGTCTCACTCTTCGACTTCTTCTCGCCAGCGTTCTCCACCAAGTTGATAATCTTCGCCACCGTGGACTCACCAAAAGCCTTTGTGACACGGATACGGAGGAGACCTGAGAGATTGACGCAGCCCGAGATGGCCTCGTCTTCAACGGTGACATCACGCGGCACACTCTCGCCTGTAAGGGCAACCGTGTTCAGGCTTGAAGAGCCTTCGACGATGATACCATCCATCGGCACCTTCTCACCGGGCTTCACCACGATAGTCTCGCCCACCGCCACCTCTTCGGGCGACACGGTGACCTCCTCGCCGCCACGCTCCACATGGGCGCTGTCGGGACGGATGTCCATGAGATGGGCTATCGACTCGCGGCTCTTACCCTCGGCATAGCCCTCAAACAGTTCTCCTACCTGGAAGAAGAGCATCACGAAGACCGCCTCGGGAAACTCCGTCTCCGCTCCGGGAAGGAACCCGATGAGCAGCGCACCTATCGTGGCCACCGACATGAGGAAATGCTCGTTGAAAGGCTCGCCATGGGCAATGCCCTCGGCTGCCTCGCCAAGCACGTCGTAACCGATGAGAAGATAGGGCACAAGGAAGACAAGCAACAGTTGCCAGGTGGGCAACATGGTGGTTTTCTCGATGATGACCGCTGCCACCAGAAGTACAACGGTAAGGATGATGCGAAATAATTTCTTGTTCATGATTGTAGAGTTTACAGGGACCTTAACGGCTTTTGCAACTTCGGTCCGTTTTCTGAGTGCAAAATTAGCACGGGTGGATGATTGAGAAAAGAGAAATGTAAAGAAATGGCGTTTTTCTGCAACTGAGTTGCAATTTTTTTTGCTGTTATCCCAAAACTTTGTAACTTTGCCACTTCTTAGAACTACCATTATTAATTATGCTTACACTTAAACTTATCAGCGAAGAGACAGAGCGGGTGATTGCCGGTCTGGAGAAAAAACATTTCAATGGTGCCCGAGAGGCAATAGAGAACGTACTTGCCGTGGACAAGCGCCGACGTAAAGCCCAGCGCGAACTCGACAACACCAAGATGCATGCCAAACAGATGGCCGCACAGATAGGCAATCTGATGAAACAAGGCAAGCGCGAAGAGGCAGAGAAAGCCAAACAAGAGGTGTCGCTGCTGAAACAGAAAGACAAGGAACTGCAGGAGCAGATGGCCAACGCCGAGAAAGAGATGACCACACTGCTCTGCACGATTCCCAATATCCCCAACGAAATAGTACCAGAAGGTGCCGATGCCAGCGGCAACATCGTGGTGAAAGAGGGAGGTGTGAAGCCACAACTTCCTGAGGGTGCTCTGTGCCACTGGGACCTCTGCAAGAAATACAACCTCATCGACTTCGACCTCGGTGTGAAAATCACCGGTGCGGGATTCCCCGTGTATATCGGCAAGATGGCACGCTTCCAGCGCGCCCTTGAGGCCTTCTTCCTCGAGGAGGCCCGCAAGAGCGGATACCTGGAGGTGCAGCCACCCTATGTGGTGAACGAGGCCTCGGGATACGGCACCGGACAGTTGCCCGACAAGGAGGGGCAGATGTATCACTGCAACCTCGACAACCTCTACCTCATTCCCACCGCCGAAGTGCCCGTGACCAATATCTTCCGCGATGTGATTCTCGAAGAGAGCGCGCTGCCCATCAAACGATGCGCCTACTCGGGATGTTTCCGTCGTGAGGCAGGAAGTTACGGCAAGGACGTAAGGGGCCTGAACCGTCTTCACCAATTCGACAAGGTGGAAATTGTGCGTATTGACACCCCTCAGCACTCCTACGAGAGCCTGAACGAGATGCTCGCCCACGTGGAAGGACTGATGCAGAAACTGGAACAGCCCTACCATATCCTGCGCCTCTGCGGTGGTGACATGAGTTTCACCGCCGCGCTGTGCTATGACTTTGAGATATGGAGTGCCGCACAGGGCAGATGGCTGGAGGTGTCGTCGGTATCGAACTTCGAGAGTTACCAGGCCAACCGCCTGAAATGCCGCTACCGCCGTGCCGAGGACAAGAAGACAGAACTCTGCCACACCCTCAACGGTTCGGCACTCGCCCTACCCCGCATCGTGGCTGCCATCATGGAGAACAACCAGTGCGAAGAAGGCATCCGCGTGCCCAAATGCCTTGTGCCCTACTGCGGATTCGAAATGCTCAACGACAAGAACTTCGATTGAGGTTTGAGGTTTGAGATTTGAGGTTTGAGATTTGAGGTTTGAGATTTGAGGTTTGAGGTTTGAGGTTTTATCTCACATCATCGCTAAAATTATTAGAAAACACTCTATCATCATCATGAACAAAATAATAAGGAAAGAGCAGTTCTCGGAGAAAGTGTTTCTCTTTGAGATTGAAGCCCCGCTGATAGCGAAAAGCCGCAAGGCCGGTAACTTCGTTATAGTACGTGTGGGTAAAAAAGGCGAGCGCATGCCGCTCACTATCGCTGATGCCGACATAGAAAAAGGCGCCATCACACTCGTCGTGCAGAAAGTGGGACTCTCGTCGATAAAGTTGTGCGACCTCAACGAGGGCGATTACGTGACCGACGTGGTGGGACCACTGGGCAACCCCACGCATATCGACAACTTCGGTACGGTAATCTGCGCCGGTGGCGGTGTGGGCGTGGCTCCCATGCTCCCCATCATCAAGGCACTGAAAGCCGCCGGAAACAGAGTGCTGAGCGTGCTCGCCGGTCGCTCTAAAGACCTCATCATCCTCGAGGACGAGGTGCGTGCCAACAGCGATGAGACACTCATCATGACCGACGACGGCAGTTACGGCGAGAAGGGCGTGGTGACCATTGGCATAGAGAAACTCATCAACCAGGAACATATAGACAAGGTGTTTGCCATCGGTCCTCCCATCATGATGAAATTCTGCTGCCTGCTCACGCAGAAATACAATATCCCCACCGACGTGTCGCTCAACACCATCATGGTAGACGGAACGGGCATGTGCGGTGCCTGCCGACTGACCATCGGAGGGAAGACACGCTTCGTGTGCATCGACGGACCGGAGTTTGACGGCAGTCTGGTAGACTGGGACGAGATGTTCAAGCGCATGGGCACCTTCAAGCGCGCCGAGCAGGAGGAACTGGAGCATTTCGAGGAACACATGGGCAACGTGGAAGAGGCTGCCGTAGTGGAGTCGACCGATATCGTGATGGACGACGACCCCACCAACGACACCATCGATGTGCTCACCGACCGAAACGCGGAATGGCGAAAGACACTCCGTGCACAGATGAAGCCGAAAGAGCGCACTGCCATACCCCGCGTGGTGATGCCCGAACTCGACCCGGTGTATCGTGCTACCACTCGCCTGGAAGAGGTGAACAAAGGCCTGACCAAGGAGATGGCGCTGACAGAGGCAAAACGCTGTCTCGACTGCGCCAAGCCATCCTGTGTGGAAGGCTGTCCGGTGGGTGTGAATATCCCTTCTTTCATCAAGAACATCGAGCGCGGACAATTCCTCGCTGCTGCCAAGGTGCTCAAGAACACTTCGGCGCTTCCCGCCGTCTGTGGACGTGTTTGTCCGCAAGAGAAACAGTGCGAGGCACAATGTATCCACCTGAAGATGAACGAGCCCGCTGTGGCCATCGGATACCTGGAGCGCTTCGCCGCCGACTACGAGCGCGAGAGTGGCAACATGAGCATTCCCGAAGTGGCACCATCGAACGGCATCAAGGTGGCAGTGGTAGGTTCAGGACCTGCCGGACTGAGTTTCGCCGGCGACATGGTGAAGCATGGCTACGACGTATATGTGTTTGAGGCCCTCCACGAAATCGGTGGTGTGCTGAAATACGGAATTCCCGAATTCCGCCTGCCCAACCGCATCGTCGACGTGGAAATCGACAACCTGAGGAAGATGGGCGTGCATTTCCAGACCGACTGCATCGTAGGGAAGACCATCTCGGTGAACGATCTCGAAGCCAACGGCTTCAAGGGTATCTTCGTGGGGTCGGGAGCCGGATTGCCCAACTTCATGGACATCCCCGGAGAAAACCTCATCAACATCATGTCGTCGAATGAATACCTCACACGCGTCAACCTGATGGATGCCGCTAACCCAACTACCGACACCCCGCTCAATCCCGCGAAAAACGTAATGGTGGTGGGTGGTGGAAACACCGCCATGGACTCTGTGCGCACCGCAAAACGTCTGGGAGCGAAGGTGACTCTCGTTTACCGACGCAGCGAGGCAGAGATGCCAGCACGTCTGGAAGAGGTGAAGCACGCCAAGGAAGAAGGCATCGATTTCCTTACCCTTCACAACCCCATCGAGTATATCGGTGACGAGAAAGGTGCCGTATGCCAGGCAGTGCTCGAGGTGATGCGCCTCGGTGAGCCGGATGCCAGCGGACGCCGACGCCCGGAACCGACAGGCGAGACAAAGACCATCGATGTGGACCAGGTAATCGTAGCCATCGGCGTATCGCCCAACCCACTGGTTCCCAAGAGCATAGAAGGGCTGGAACTAGGCCGTAAGAACACCATCGTGGTGAACGAGAACATGGAGTCGTCGCGTCATGGACTGTTCGCCGGTGGCGACATCGTGCGTGGTGGTGCCACCGTAATCCTCGCCATGGGCGACGGCCGTGCTGCCGCTGCACACATGCATGAACAACTCACAAAGGAACAATGAACGGACTTTATACCATCATCCTGCTCATCACCAGCAACATCTTCATGACATTGGCATGGTATGGGCATCTACGTCTTCAACAATCAGGGGTCAGTCAGGGCTGGCCCCTGATTGGCGTTATCGCATTTTCATGGGGCATCGCATTCTTTGAGTACTGCTGTCAGGTGCCTGCCAACCGCCTGGGATTCGTGGACAACGGCGGTCCCTTCAACCTCGTGCAATTGAAGGTGATACAAGAGTGCATCAGTCTGGGAGTCTTCGCCGTGATAGCAAACATCATGTTTCAAGGTCAGAGCCTGCACTGGAACCACATCCTGGCATTCCTCCTCATCATCTGCGCCGTATACCTGGTCTTCATGAAATAGGTTGGAAATTGGAGGTTTGAGATTGGAGGTCTTTAAAGCATGTGCTATCATGGCAAAAAGCCTGGAGAAAAAACTGGAAGAGAGGTTTGTGAAAGCAATGGCCACATACCACCTGATTGACGACGACGACCGCATCCTCGTGGGTCTTTCGGGTGGCAAGGACTCTCTATGCCTGCTGGAACTGCTGGCGAAGAGGAGCAAGATACTGCATCCACGCTTCGAGGTGGCGGCAGTGCATGTGCGCATGGGCAACATCAGTTACGAGAGCGACACGAGTTACCTGCAGCGTTTTGCCGACGACCTCGGAGTGCGACTGTATGTGCGGGAGACCAGTTTCGATGCCTCTACCGACCGTCGAAAGACACCCTGTTTCCTCTGCTCGTGGTATCGACGGAAAGAGTTGTTCAACCTGGCCCAGGAACTGGGGTTCAACAAGATAGCGCTGGGACACCATCAAGACGACCTCATCCACACCACACTGATGAATCTCTTCTATCAAGGGCGTTTCGAGGCCATGCCCATCAAACTGAAACTCGACAAGATGCCCCTGACCATCATCCGGCCACTATGCCTCATCAAAGAGAGCGACCTCATGGCGTTCGCCGAACTACGTGGCTATGAAAAACAGAAGACGCTATGCCCCTATGACAAGGAGACACAACGCACTGAGATAAAACGACTCTTCGACAGCATAGAGCAAATGAACAGCGAAGCAAGAGCCAATATCTGGCGGGCATTAAATAATTAAAAATTAAAAATTAAAAATTGCTGCTTCGCAGCGAATGTCGGTTGCGCCTCAGCATACTAAAAGCATGCTTTTGTCTGCCTTCGGCTTGCACCACATTTGAAGATTGGGGATTGCCGCCCCATTACCTCTCGCCAAAAGGAAGGAAATCAAGCAGGCGCTGTACAAGGCGCGGGATGGCATAATGCGTGATATCGGTCTCAGGAATCCAGATAAATCCTTGAGGCAAGGAGGGACGCTCAGCAAACTCCCAGAGATAAAAATCGGCAATGAGCACCCTATGGGTGAGCACATGTTTCACACCGCTCGCTATAAGGGTGAGCACACCATCTTTCTCCCCATGATGAAGACCATCCAAATTGTCTGGATTGTTTAGAATGTCTTGAGCATCCAGATTTTCTATTGCTTCTATCGATTCTACAGGCCTTTCCACAAGATAAGGCTCCCACAAACCCTGCCAGATATCACCCTCACCACGCTGGTGGATGGCAATGTAACCATTGCAACGTAAATAGAAATAAATGAGACGTCGCCGGGTCACCTTCACTTTGTGCAATTTCACCGGCAACTCCCCCACCCTGTTTTCCCGATAGGCCACACACAACTCCTGCATGCAGCACATGGTACATGCAGGCGACTTCGGCGTGCACTGCAACGAACCGAAGTCCATCATCGCCTGGTTGAAATCGGCCGACCGGCCAGAAGGGAGCAACGACTGTGCCAAAGCAGCGAATTCCTTCTTCCCCTCACTTCCGTTGATGGGCGTTATGATGCCGAAGACACGGCTGAGAACCCTGTAGACATTGCCATCGACAGCCGCCACGGGAAGTCCGAAGGCAAAACTCGCAATGGCTGCCGCCGTGTAGTCGCCGACACCCTTGAGTTGCCTGATTTCACCATAGGTATCGGGGAAATGCGACATCGAGGCTATCTGTCGGGCAGCCGCATGCAGGTGGCGCGCACGCGAATAATACCCCAAGCCTTGCCACATCCGCAGCACCTCGTCTTCGGAAGACTGGGCGAGCGACTCGATGTCGGGCCAGCGCCGCATGAAGCGATACCAATAGTCCATGCCCTGTTGCACTCGGGTCTGCTGAAGGATAATTTCAGAGAGCCAGATGGCATAAGGGTCGTTGGTTTCACGCCAGGGCAACGACCTGCTGTTTTGCGCAAACCATTCAAGGAGCAAGGTGGTAAAATGATGCATGGCGCAAAATTAAAAAAAAATCGGGAAAAAAATTGCAGAATAAATAATTATCACTAAATTTGTGCAAACAACATTGATATACATATGAGGAGGACGTTTTTGTTAATTTGTTTATCACTTTCCTTTCTTTTGGTGATGGCACAGAAAGTGGTGGTGAGCGGCACGGTGACCGACCAACGCACCGGACGCAAACTCACGCAAGCCAGTGTGACAGCGAAAGGCGAAGGCGTAACGGTGGTGACCAACGACGATGGCTATTTCGCTCTTAAGACAGACAGAAAACCTGAGGCCATCATTGTTTCTCACTTGGGATATGAGACAAAAGAAATCAATATAGACAACACCGGATCGCTGCAAATCAAACTGAAGCCCACTGCCATCGAGTTGCATGAACTGGTGGTATGGACAGAAAACCCTCGCGAACTGGTGAACATCGCCATCCGTAAGATTCCCACCAATTACAGCAAGAATGCCGAACTGTACAAATGTTTCTACCGTGAGACAGCGATGAAACGGCAACACTTCATCTACATTGCCGAAGGCGTGACCGACATGTACAAGACGGCTTACAGCCACGGCACTGGAAGAGACCGGGTGGCTATCAGGAAAGGACGACGGCTGCTGAGCAGGAAACAAAGCGACACGCTGAGCGTGAAGGTGATGGGCGGTCCGGTACAGCCCCTGTTCCTCGACGTGGCGAAGAATACTGATTTTCTTCTCAATGATGAAGAACTCGACAACTATGACTTCACCATGGACGTGCCCACACAAATAGACGACCGCACGCAATACGTCATCAACATCAAGCCACGTGTGGTTACCGATTATGCCCTGTATTACGGCAAGTTCTACATCGACCGCGAAAACCTTGCTTTCACACGAGTGGAACTGTCGCTCGACATGAGCGACCGCGAGAAGGCCACAAGGCTCATCCTGGTAAGGAAACCACTCGGCGTGCGTTTCAAGCCCAGGGAAATGACAAGCCTCGTAGAATACCGCTACGAAGACGGGGTAACTCGTCTGAGTTATATCCGAAACGTGTTCCGCTTCAACTGCGACTGGAAGAGGAAACTGCTGTCGACCTCGTTCACTGCCACCTGCGAAATGGTGGTCACCGACAAGTCGCCCACCACGGAGCGGCCGATATCAGGACGTGACTCCTTCGACTCCAAAGACTTCTTCTACGACCGCGTAGAGTATTTCCGCGACCCCGACTTTTGGAAAGACTACAATATCATCGAACCGACGGAAACCCTCGACAACGCCATAGGAAAGTTGCTGAAGAGGTATGATTGAAAAGAGTTGCAGGACCATAGCCACACCCGACTTTTAAAGAAAGTTAAAAGCGTGGCTGCATGGAAACGACTAAGCGGTATTTTTACTATTTTTGTTTTTTCGAAACCAGGCAAACCTATGTAAACTTAAACCATAAAGCATATGAAAAAGTTTTTTCCAGAATCCGAATTGATCATCAACTCAGATGGCTCATGTTTCCATCTGCATCTGCGTCCGGAACAACTGGCCGACCGCGTAGTGCTCGTAGGTGACCCCGCACGCGTGAACACCGTAGCCAACCACTTCGACAGCATTGAGTGCGAAGTGCAGAGCAGGGAGTTCCACACCATCACCGGAACATACAAAGGCAAGCGCATTACCTGCCAGAGCCACGGCATCGGCTGCGACAATATCGACATCGTGATGAACGAACTCGACACGCTGGCCAACATCGACTACACCACACGTACAGAGCGCGACGAACACCGTACCCTGACCTGTGTACGTATAGGCACCTGTGGTGGTCTGCAACCCTTCACTCCTACCGGATGCTTCGTGGCATCGGTGAAGAGCATCGGATTCGACGGCCTGCTCAACTTCTATGCCGACCGCAACAAGGTTTGCGACCTCGAACTCGAAGAGGCCTTCAAAAAGCATATGGAATGGGACCCCATCAAGGGAGCTCCTTACGTATCGGTGGCCGACGCCGACCTCATCAACCAGATTGCGCAAGACGACATGGTGCGTGGTTATACCATCTCGTGCGGTGGATTCTATGGCCCGCAGGGACGCATACTCCGCGCCGCCATCTCCGACCCCAAGCAGAATGAGAAAGTGGAGGCGTTTGAGTATGATGGCATGCGCATCTGCAACTTCGAGATGGAGTCGTCGGCCCTTGCCGGACTCGCCTCTCTCCTCGGCCATCGCGCCATGACCTGCTGCATGGTCATCGCCAACCGCTACGCCAAGGAAATGAACACTGAATACAAGAATTCCATCGACACCCTCATCGAGAAGGTGCTTGACAGGATGTAACCATGGCCTATCTCTTCGACGACACGATATGCGCCCTTGCCACCGCCACCGGCGGCGCCATGGCCACTATCAGAGTGTCGGGCAGTCAAGCCATCACCATCACCGATGCCCTGTTTGTCTCACCAACAGGGCATCGGCTTGCTGATGCCCGGAGCCACACGGCACACTACGGCACACTGCAAGGTGACGACGGTGAGGTGCTCGACGACGTGGTAGTGACTGTGATGCGCGGCCCGCACTCGTATACAGGCGAGGATACGACAGAGGTCAGTTGCCATGGGTCGCGGTATATCATCACGCTCATCCTCCATGCACTCATCAAGAAGGGGTGCCGACAGGCGCTTCCCGGGGAGTTCACCCAGCGCGCCTTCCTCAACGGCAAACTCGACCTTAGTCAGGCAGAGGCAGTGGCCGACCTCATCAGCGCCACCAACAGCGCCACGCACAAGATGGCATTGAGTCAGTTGCGCGGCAACTTCAGCCATGAACTGGGCGTGCTGCGCGACGAACTGCTGCGGCTGACATCACTGTTGGAACTGGAACTGGACTTCAGCGACCATGAGGACCTGGAGTTTGCCGACCGCAGCGAACTGATGGACATCGCCCAATCTACTGAGCAACGCATACGGCAACTGGCACACTCGTTTGAGACGGGCAACGCCCTGCGGCAGGGCATCGCCGTGGCTATCATCGGAAAGACCAACGTGGGAAAGAGCACGTTGCTCAACCGCCTGCTTCACGACGACAAGGCCATCGTGAGCGACATCCACGGCACCACTCGCGACGTGATAGAAGACACCACTCAGATACACGGCATCACCTTCCGCTTCATCGACACCGCCGGCATACGCGCAACCACCGACACTGTGGAGCAACTGGGTATAGAGCGCACTTACAAGAAACTTGACGAAGCCACCATCGTATTGTGGCTCACCGATGCTCCACCATCTGCAGAGGAGGCAGAGGAGATAGCCCAACGCACGGAAGGCAAAAAGGTCATCGCAATTGTGAACAAGACCGACCTGGCATCAGCGCCCTACGACCCCACCACCACCCTACCCCATGCCGAAAGCCAGGCTCCGATTCCCGTGGTGAGAATAAGCGCCAAGCACGACACCGACCTCGCCGTCTTGGAGGATGCCCTGTATAATGCAGCCGACATCCCAGAGGTGACTCAGAATGATGTCATCGTGACCAACGCACGCCATTACGAGGCGTTGGTAAATGCCCATGCCGATATCGAAGCGGTCATCAACGGACTTCACAACGGTCTGAGCGGCGACCTCCTGAGCGAAGACCTCCGCTCCGCCATCAACCATCTTTCCACCATCGTAGGAGGCGACATCACCCCCGATGAAACCCTGGGCAACATCTTCTCACATTTTTGCGTCGGCAAGTAACCCCTTATAAACAACTCTGAACAACTTGGAGTAATTTGAACTAAGTCCCTCTAAATGAGGGACTTTTTGTATTTTAACACTTCAAGTTGCATATTTGTTAGTTACAGTTTTTCCAGTTATTTTTGCACCATATTTCTACCGCGAGTGTAAAACAGAAAGTCGATTTCACACCAAGATGACATCATAGGGACAAACGTGAGACGCTGTGAGAAAAGTCCAAAATGCAATCGAGGGTACAACGTGAGACACCATGAGACGTGGTGAGACACTATGAGACACTTTGGCAGGAGAAAATTCACTAACAAGTGCAACATTTATGGAAATTCAGAAACGCTGTAAGTACTGTGGAAGATCCTTTATTGCGCATAAGATGAACACTATCTATTGCTCACCTTCGTGCAATAACAAGGATTACAAGAAGGCGATCCGCGAAAAGCAGATTGCTGAATTCATGGAGGAAGAAAAGAAGAAGACTCCCAAGGTAGATATTTTGGGGGGCAAGGAATTCCTCACCCCTACTGAAGGAGCATCACTACTTGGACTGAGCCGTGCTACTTTCTATCGCTATATGGGCAATGGAACCATTAAGGCTGTCCAACTACGTGGCAAGACTATCATTAGACGAAAAGACATTGAACGATTGTTCGACAATCCCCCTGCCTATCAGTCTCACTCCGAAAAGAAGCAGGAAAAGCGTGAATACTATACCTTCAGGCAAATCATGGAGAAGTTCAAATGCTCCAAGAAGGCAGTCATGACCAGAGTTGAGAAATACAATATCCCGAAAGTATATCAAGGCCGCAATTGCTTCTTTGACCGTGCTCTGGTTGATGTTCATTTTGCTCAACTTATTGCGGAAATTGACTTACGTGACTATTATACTATTCCACAATTGGAGGAGAAGTACAAGATGAGCCACGCATCCGTATTATCTTTTGTGACCAGATACAAGATACCACGTATCACACAAGGGAGAACTGTCTATTACTCCAGGGCGCATATCGATACGATAAAAGGAGAACGTGAATCCATCGATCCGAACTATTACACATACGCTGAAATCATGGAGAAGTTCCATTTCTCAAAAGACCAGGTTTCTTACTATGTCCATAACTATGAAATAGACAATCATAAGCAGGGACGTTTTACGGTCATCAACAGAAAGGAGTTTGACCGTATCATTAAGGAGCGTATGGAAACAAATGCCCTGGAAAAAGAGAAAGAACGGAGGGCAAAACTGCCAAAGCTCAATGAAATCCCTGATGGCTATATTTCCGTTGCACAGATAGCAGAGAAATATGGAGTCACGACCAAACATGTCCAGGCTAAGACTCGTGATGCAAAAACGCCAAAGCTTATTATCAAGCATTTGAACTACTATAACGAGGCCGCCATTGAACAGCTGTTCAACAGAGACCCGGAGAAGTTTGAGGTTCCCGAAGACTATATCACAGCACAGGAGATTGCCAAACGCTTCAAGGTCACGGTTCATCACGTTCATGGGCGAACCAGAGAGGCCAACATTCCAAAGATAACGGTGAAGCATGTCAACTTCTACGAACTGAAGGCAGTTGAAGCTCTGTTTGCCAAGAATGAGGCCAGTGAGGAACTGCAAAAGGACGAAAGTGCAGAATGGCTATCTGGCACCGATGTAGAAGAAATGCTTGGCATTACGACTAGTGCAAGAAGGTCGTTCGTCTCACGGCATAAGATTCCATCCAAGAAAGAACACGGTATAGCCTATTATCTTAGGTCGGCCATTGAAGATGTGAACAACACATTGGCAAAATACAGTGACCAGTACTACACCGTAGAGCAAATCTGTGAGAAGTTCAACATGGACAGAGATAAGGCTTACGGGATGCTAAGATATAGCGATGTTAGAAAAGTCCATGAAGGCAGGTTCGCTTTGTTCCTCAAAGAGGATATCATAAGAATGATACACGAAAGGCTGTACAAATAAGATTGCCAATTATTCGGACTTATTCAAACCTTACCCTAAATTATAAATAAATGAATGTTATCAGTATCAAATAAGTAAGGACATTTGCAACCAAATTAAATTATAAAGACTATGCAGTATTGTAAGACAGTAACACTTCGGACACGCCCCATTAAGAATGGGATGCTGTCATTCTATCTAGATTACTATCCAGGCTATCGGGACATCGTTACGATGAAGACCATCCGCCATGAGTCACTGGGAATCTACATCTATGCAGACCCTCAGAACAAACGAGAAAAGGAGTTCAACGAGATCATGACTGAAAAGGCTGAAGCCATTCGATGCCGTAGATTTGAGAGCGTTGTCAACGAAAGGTACGACTTCTTTGACAAATCTAAGATGCAGGGAGATTTCCTTGACTATTTCAACAGGGTACTTCAGGGAAAAGACCCAAAGTGGAAGTTCGTTTATGAGCACTTCAAGTATTTTGTCGGTGGCAAATGCAGATGTGAAGAGGTGGACTTTGACCTTTGCAACAACTTCCGTAAGTATCTTCTCACCGCCAAGAACCTGAGAACTGGCAAACCCATGTTCATCAACTCTGTCGCTGGCTATTGGTCCACCTTCCGTGGGTTTATCAACATCGCATACAGAGACAAGATGATTCGCACCAATCCAAACGACTTCCTTGAAAAAATACCCACTGTTCCTGTTAACAAGGAAAGTCTAACACTGGCAGAACTGCAAAAGCTCTACAAGACACCATGCGAAATAGACGTTCTAAAAAGAGCATCCATCTTCGCCTGTCTGACTGGTATGCGTAGGAGTGACATTATTAACCTGAAATGGGATAATATCAA
>Ga0310695_10000589_pt1 | contig 93028 bp, 64 predicted proteins | sample RumenRJG_04DNA_FD_203882 | JGI IMG/M metagenome (GOLD analysis project Ga0310695, IMG submission 203882) | Bovine rumen microbial communities from Lethbridge, Alberta, Canada - RJG_04 (v2) (version 2) | ecosystem: Host-associated > Mammals > Digestive system > Stomach > Rumen | place: Canada...
CCGGCGTCTGTGCTGGCGTGCGAGGATGCATTCGGCGGAGCGGGTACGGTGACGCTTGACGAGGACGACAACATCGTGGTGACGCTCACGAACGACGTGAACGGGATGGTGGATATCCCGGACAATGTGGGTGCGGTGACGATTGACTTGAATGGGCATAGTATTGTTGGAAACGGCGTTCTCGGGGAGACCACCCTATCGGATGGACCTGCGATACGGATTGTTGCAGGCGATGGCGATGGAGAGACGACGCGGCTGACCATCGGAGACACGTCCGATGGCGAGAAGGGGCAGATTGTAGGCACCGGTGAGAGCGCAGGCATAGAATTTGCAGATGACGCCAAGCCCAGTGTGCGCCTTGACGTTGAAGATGATGTTTCCGTGTTGAACGGCGATGGAACGGAACAGCCGTGGAGAGAACTGTCGCCCATAGAGCATACTCTGAAGGCGGGCGAGTACTTCAAGATGACGCTTGCGGAACTGGGATATGACGTACCGACGGATGGGACGCCGTACGAGGTTAAGGCGTACGGGCTTCCGACCGGATTGCAGTTGAAGAGCAACGCGGCGGTGACGAAGAAGGTAAAGGACAAGACTGTCGTTGTCAAGAAGGCGAAGACGGAATGGTGGATTGAAGGCGTGCCGACCGCGGCGCTCGACTTCTTCACGAACCCGCCGTATCTGGTGATCACAACGAATGGCGTAGCGGAGACGTATGTGTTGCCGGTGGAAGTGGAGGCGCAGAAGGTGACCGAACTCGATGATCTTGCGATCGGACAGTCGATGAACACAAACGGCTGGCTCGTGGGCGTTGGTGCGGGTTGGACGGTATCTGGATTGCCGACGGGACTTATGTACGCGACGAAGAAGGTCACGAAGAAGTCCGGCAAAAAGACAGTGACCGTTGCCGAGGCGTATGCCGTCTATGGCAAGACGACGAAGGCGGGGTTGTTCACGATCACGGCGAAGAAGAAGGTGGGCGCGTTTTACGAGACGAAGAAGTATCGGGTGCTCGTTAGGCCCAAAGCGCCGGATACGGCGCTGTTCGGAGAGGATTTGACGAACATCGTGACGATGGCGTATGTGCCGGTGGCGTGGGATTTGGCGGGTGGCAGCGAGTGGAATGGCGGTCACGCGGGACGCGTGACCCTACCGGCGGTGGCAGCCGTGGGCGGCAAAGTGGCGAAGGTGAGCGGGCTGCCGACGGGATTGACATTTGTGTCGGTGGATACATATGCCTATACGAATGCCAAGAAGAAGACGGGCAAGTACTTGAAGCAGGCGGGGCAGACAATCGTGGGCACGCCGACGAAGCCGGGGATGTACGTGGTTACCTTTACGAAGAACGTGAAAGAAAAGGTGAAGGGGAAGATGACGACGGTTGCGAAGACGGCGCAGATCCTGTGGGTGGTTGAGCCGAACAACGTGAAGGTGGAACTCGGGTTTAATACAGCAGGCGGCGTGATCGAAGGCGGCGTGGTGGGGTTGAAGTACGGCGATCTGTTGGCGTTCAGCGCCACAGAGGGCGCGACCGTGAAAGCGAGCGGGTTGCCGGCGGGGATTAAGTTGGTGAAGGTGGAGGACGGAAGATATGCATTCACGGGGTATACTACGAAGGCCGGGATGTATCTAGTGACAGTGAAGGCGACGTTGAAGGGGAAGACCGTTACGCAACGGCTTGCATTGAAGGTGGAGGGTTTGCCCGCGTGGGCGAAGGGCACGTTCAATGGGTGTGTTCGTGGAAGCGGAACTCTTGCCGCTTCGGGCGAAGAAGGAAGCGGCGAGAGCGTCGCTTCTCCTAGGGGGCTTGCCACCGCGACCGTGAGCGCGGCCGGCAAGATCAGCGGGAAGTTCCAGGAGTTCGGTACGAATTGGACGTTCAGCGCGGTGAGTTATACGGACGCGACAAGCGCGACCGCTTCTGCTGGAGGCGTTTTCGGTGGGTTTGTTTGCTCCAATGTTGTGGCGCAGTATGCGTACAAGGTTACCGAGACGGTGAAGGGGAAGAAGAAAACGGTCACGAAGTACGTGAAACGCACGTTCCATATTACGGTTGCGCCAGTCCCGGTTGTTCCGAATGGCGCGGTGCGGGGCGTGGTGAGGATGGTTGAGAGCGGCGGTTGCGGGGCGACCGCCCTACCACCGGGTGAGGTCGGTGCCGAGATCGAGGCATGGCAGAATCTGTGGGGCAGAAACGACTACAAGGCGCTCGGCAAGGCGCTCTTCTCGACGAAGTCCGGCAAGAAGACGTTGACGTACAAAATGTTCACCATCAAAAGCGGAACGCCTGAAGGTGAGGCAATTGGTCTTGGGCCGGGGATGTCTTTAGCTATCAAAGTGACGACGACAGGTGCGGTTACGGCAACGATGACGTTCGACACGGGCAAGACAAAGAAAGACCCGAAGACAAAGAAGACGGTGAAGGTGTACTACAAGCCGATGTGCCAGTCGGTGGTGATTCCTAGGTCGGCAGCAGATGCCGAAGATTTTACGGGTGATGTGTTAATCTACTTTGCCCCATCTCGCACAAACAATTTCCCAGGATTTTCAAAGTTGGTGGAATTATGAGATAGCGCCTGCGAAACGGCTAGACGCCAACGGCGCCTTCGCCGGGCGTCATGTTCTCGCCCACGAGGTCCGAAGACGCATCGCGGCTTTCGAATCCCTGGATCCAGCCGTTCTCGAATCCGAAGTCCGCCGCGGCCTCCGCGACTTCCGCATACTCTTCTTCCGTGACAACGCGGTCGAAGGGCGGCGTATCAAGCGCCTGGAAGGCGGGCGCGTACTGGCTCATCACGGAGACGTGCACGCGGGGCGAGCATTCTGCGGCGAGCCAGGCGAGGTTCTCGATGGCTTCTTCCGAATGACCGGGAAGAACAAGCACGCGCACGATCACGCCACGCGTGGCACCGCCAGGCTCGTCGGAGTCGAGCGGACCGAGCGCGTTCCACAGGTGCTTCACCGTGGCGCGCGAGGCATCCACGTATCCCTGGGCGGATGACGCGGCGCGCGCGGTGGCGTCTTCCGCGTAGCGTAGATCGACTAGCGCAATGTCGCATAGGTCGTGGTATTCTGCAAGCGTCTCTGGACGTTCGTAACCGCTTGAGTTGAACACGAACGGCAGGCGCACGCCTTCGGCGAGGAGCGGTGCCGCTGCGGCGCGGATGGCGGGAAGGTATGGAGTGGGCGAGACGAGGTTCCAGTTGGCACAGCGGTGCTTTACGGCGAGATCGCGCAGAATGGAGGTGAGTTCGGCGACTGCGATGTCGCGTCCTTCACCACGCCAGCTCCACGGCGAATTCTGGCAGTAGATGCACTTCATAGTGCAGCGCGAGAAGAAGACCGCGCCGGATCCTGACGCACCGCAGATGGGCGGCTCCTCGCCGAAGTGGGGTCCCCACCGGAACACGCGCGGCGCTGTGCCGGCCTGGCAGAAGCCGAGCGCGCCGGCGGAGCGGTCGACCCCGCAGCGGCGCGGACAGAGTTCGCAGCGCGGAATCATGGCGCCGGTTTCACGGCCTCAGTGGACTCGGCCGGCGGCTGTGGCTGCTGCTGCGGGGACGCGGGACCCTGCTCGCGCAAGTAGCGTGCACGCGTACGCACGAAAACCATTCCGACGAAGGGAATGGTGGCGATGTAGCAGACGCCCATAACGCCGAGCGTGAGCCAGAACTGCGAGACGAGGAAGGCGATGATCAGCAGCAGGCCGGCCATGGTGGGCAGCATGTAAGCGCGTGATATGTGCATGGACTTCAACGAGATCGTGGGCAGGCGGCTTGCCATCAGAAGGCCGATGAAGAGAAGCATGAACATTCCGAAATAGACGTTCTGCATCGCGCCTGCCACAAGGGGGGCGCTCTCCTTCGCCTCGAGGGCGAGCGAGAGGATGGCGGGCGTGAGCACCATCCAGCAGCCGCCAGGCGCGGGCACGCCGAGGAAGAAGTGCTTCCAATAGGGCAGGGTGGGCTGCTCGAGCATTGTGTTGAAGCGGGCGAGGCGGAAAGCGTCGCACATCGCGTAGAAGAGTGCCGAGCCGAGAAAGAGGTTGCGCAGGAAGGGCGTCATGCCGGGATTGGCGCAGAGGCACCAGAAGTAGATGAAGAGGGCCGGCGCCACGCCGAAGTTCACGAAGTCGGCGAGCGAGTCGAGTTCGGCGCCGAGCTTGGAGCTGCACTTGAGAAGGCGCGCCACGCGTCCGTCCATCGCGTCGCACACGCAGGCGACGAGCAGGGCCATGAGCGCCTTGAACCAGTCGCGAGGGGCGGCGGGCTGGCCGGACAGAGCGCGCGCGTAGTTTGAGGCGACGATCGTGATGCATGTGATGCCGCCGCATACGGCGATGGATGTTATGAGATTGGGGAGCATCGCCCGCAGGGGCACGCTGCCCTCGCGCGGCGTCTTGTTTTTGCGGCGTCTGCCGCGCAGTCTGAACTTGCTCATTTCGACTCCTCGTTTTGCTTCCTGCACGGGAGGTGCCCGAGAACCGTCTCGCCCGCCACCATGATCTGTCCTTCGCGCACTTCGGCCTTCGCGCCTGCGGGAAGGTACACGTCGAGGCGAGAGCCGAAGCGGATGAGGCCGAACCGCTCGGCGCGCGCGAGCTCTGCGCCGTCCGAGACGAACGGCACGATGCGCTTCGCGACTAGGCCGGCGATCTGCACCACGCCGTAGAGAGTGCCGCATGGGGTCTGCATGAGGTAGCAGCAGCGCTCGTTGTCGGTGGAGGCCTTGTCGAGCGAGGCGTTGAGGAACTTGCCGGGAACGTGCGCCATCTTGAGGATCTTGGCGGCGGTGGGCATGCGGTTCACGTGCACGTTGAAGACGCTCATGAAGACGCTCACGCGCGTGTGGAGAGTCTGTGGCGAGACGCCTTCGGGGAGGGCGTCGAGGAGTTCGGCGGGGAGGGGGCAGTCCTTGACCATGCAGATGCGTCCGTCAGCCGGCGAAAGAATGGCGGACTCGTCCTCCGGCGGATAGCGCTCTGGGTCGCGGAAGAAGAGGAACACTCCGTACGCGAGCAGCAGGAATGGCGCCGCAAGGAACGAAAGCACTGCTGCCAGCGAAGTGAAGAACGCATGGTGCGGCATGTCGCCGCCCCGCACGGCCACTAGAACGGCGCATGCAGCGGCCGCGGCCGTGAGCAGCAAGGCCGTGATGAGAGTGGGGATGCCGAACTTCCTGCCTTCGCGGTTGATGTGCGGCAGAAGGTACGACTTGTTCGAGAAATCTGGCTTGGGTTCGTTCATGGTGGATATTATCTCATTTTTTCCCCGCGCGCGCAACAGGTTTGGTTAGGTGGTTGGGTGGTTGGGTGGTTAGGTGGTTGGGGGAATCCCGTTTTTTCATTCAGACAGAAGATTTTCAGATTTTCGGTTTTTGCCATTTTTTATACACGCGACGCGCTGAAAATGGTAAAATACATCATTCACGCCCCAAAGGGGACGTGGAGTTTTCGCGAAATTCAAAGGAGAATGACAAGATGGACAACTGGAGAAAAGCCCTTGAGCGGTGCGCATTCGTCTGCGCGGCGCTGGCCGCCGCGTTTGCGCTGTTGGCCGATGACGCGCCGCCTTCGCTTTCCGACGTCGAGAACCTTGCGCCCCAGCCCTACTACTCCAACATCGCCCGCAAGCTCGCCAACATGCTGCCCGCGTACCACGTCACCCAGAAGTCGCTCGGCGGCGAGATATCGCAGCGGGCCTGGACGAATCTCGTGACGATGTACGACTACAACCACGCCGTGTTCCTCAAGAGCGATCTCGACGCCTTCGAGGACATGAAGGAGAACATCGGCGCGTCTCTTCGCAAGGGCGACCTTTCGTTCGCGTACGACCTCCACAAGGTCTTTGTGCGCCGTCTCAACGAATGCGTGACGTTCGTCACGAATCTGCTGGAGACGACGGAGTTCGACTTCACGGTGGACGAGACGTGCCAGTTCAAGCGCAAGGACGCGCCATGGCCCGAGACCGTTGAGGAGCGCAACGACCTCTGGAGGCGGCTCATCAAGAACGAGCTGCTCGCCCAGACGCTGGTGCGCGAGCTCGACGCGGAGGAGGAGGCCGAGGCCAAACGCACCGGAAAGAAGAAGAGGCGCAATCGCCGCAAGAACAAGTCCACGACGACGGCCAACACCACCACGAACGCCGTTGAGGGCGCGTCGTCGACAACCAACTCGGCGGCGTCCGCCGCGGCCCCCGCCAAGCCCGAGCTCACCCCCAAGGAGATTCTGCTCAACAAATACCGCCACTATCTCGCGTGGGTGCTCACGGAGCTGGACGAGGAGAAGATCATGGAGCGCTATTTGCTGGCGGTGACGATGGCGTACGACCCGCACTCGGGGTACATGGCGCCGCTGAGCAAGGAGGACTTTGACAACGAGATGAGCCTGTCGCTCTTCGGCGTTGGCGCGGTGCTCTCGCAGTCGCTAGACGACGGCGCGCTCGAGATCAAGGAGATCATGAAGGGCGGTCCGCTCGCGCGCGAGGGCTCCATCAAGGAAGGCGACAAGATCGTGGGCGTGGGCCAGGGCGACGGTCCTGTGGAGGACATCGTGTGGAAGTCCATGCGCAAGTCCATACGCAAGATCCGCGGACCCAAGAACACGAAGGTTGTCCTCGAGGTCACCGACAAGAACGGCGCCTCCCGCCGCAAGGTGCCGCTCATCCGCGACGTGATCAAGCTCGAGGACCAGGCTGCCACGGGCCGCGTGGAGCGCGTGACCCTCGACGGCGTAGAGCGCACCATGGGCTATGTGAGGCTGCCCGCGTTCTACGGCACGATGGACAAGAAGCCCAACCAGCCCGGCTACCGTTCGTGCTCGCTCGACGTGGCGAAGTGGATCTCGAAGTTCAACACCCAGGGCACTGACGGCATGATCCTCGACCTGCGCGGCAACGGCGGCGGCTCGCTCAAGGAGGCCGTGATGCTCACTGCCCTCTTTGTGAGGCCTAACCCCGGCCCATGCCCCGTGGTGCAGATCCGCGAGACGCGCAACCTCTACGTGCTCCCCACGTTCCCCGACCAGCCCACGTTCGCGTACCGCAAGCCGCTCGTGGTGCTGATCGACCGCCACAGCGCCTCCGCCTCGGAGATCGTGGCTGGCGCGCTGCAGGATACGGGCCGCGCCATCATCGTGGGCGACACGCAGTCGCACGGCAAGGGCACGGTGCAGACGGTTCTGCCCATGGGGCGCCAGGAGTACGGTTCGATGAAGATCACCACCGCGCGCTTCTACCGCATCAACGGATCCTCTACGCAGGTGAAGGGCGTGGCAAGCGACATCTGCCTGCCGTCGTCCATAGACGAGCGCACTGACGTCGGCGAGGACAAGCTTCCCAACGCGCTGCCCTGGACGCGCATCGAGCCCGCCAACTTCGAGCAGATCTGGAACATGCCAAACCTCGTTCCGAGGCTGCGCGACCGCTCCGCCGCGCGCACGGCCGACTCTCCCGAATGGAAGCGCCGCCGCGAGGTGGTGAAGCTCTTCCGCGACCTCTCGGAGAGAAAGACCGTGACCATCGCGCGCGACGCGCGCAAGAAGCTGATGAAGGACGACCGCTCCGTTCTCGAGGCGGCCGACGAGGCCGATCTCGAAGAAGACGAGGAATATGAAAAGCTCACCGAGGCCGAAAAGGAGAAGGAGGACGCCGAGGCCGCGCGCAAGCGTGACATCGTGCTCACGGAGGCCTTCAACATACTTGCCGACGTTGCCGCAATGACCGACGGCGGCGAGGCGCCGCCACCGCCACCTCCTCCTGTGAACCGCCTTCCCGCCTGGCTGCAGGCCATCCAGAGAGGGGTCGAGCCGTGAACAAGGTGCGCTTCACCAAGATGCACGGCGCGGGAAACGACTTCGTCCTGATCGACGACCGCGACGAGCGCTTCCCCGTGCATGACCATCTGCGCCTCGCGGCGATGGCTTCGCCCCGCACCGGAATCGCATGCGAGGGCGTGATTCTGGTGCAGCCGTCGAAGACGGTTGACTTCCGCATGGTGTTCTTCAATCCGGACGGCACTGAGGCCGACCTCTGCGGCAACGGCGCAAGGTGCGTTGCCGCGTTCGCGCGCGAGATCGGCGCCGCGACGGGGCGTTCGATCACCTTCGAGACGCGGGCTGGGCTCGTGGACGCCGAGGTGCTCGACGCCGGCAAGGTGAAGGTGTGGATGCCCGAGCCGAAGGACCGCCGCTACGGACTCGACGTGGATGGCGTGAAGGGAGATTTCATCGTCGCGGGAGTGCCGCACTTCGTGGTGCCGTGCGAGAGCGTGGCGAATGTGGACGTGGATGGCCTTGGCCGCCGTCTGCGCCTTGCCGCCGCGTTCGAGCCCGACGGAACGAACGTCGACTTCGTGCAGTTCTGCCCGCCGCACAAGGCCATCATCCGCACGTACGAGCGCGGCGTGGAGGCGGAGAGCGGCGCGTGCGGCACGGGCGCCGTCGCGACTGCTGTTGTGGCGGTGGAGACGAAGGGGCTCTCCTTGCCGCTCCATGTGCACACGTCGCAGGGATTCGACCTGACGGTGGACGGCGACTGGCGCCAGGCGAAGGGCACGGGCTTCACGCTCACTGGCCCGGTGAAGAAGGTTTTCGAGGGCGAGATCGATCTTGATTCGCTCGACATCGGGAATGAGATGGAGTAGTTGGTTCGGAGTTTGAAGTTGAGAGTGCAATGAAGGAGGAGAGATGGCGGAATTGATAGTGGCGCTTGACGTGCAGTCGCGCGCAGAAGCGGTGGAGAAGGTGAAGCTCATCGGCGAGCCGGTGGGCTTCTACAAGATCGGGCTCGAGCTTTTCACGGCGGAGGGTCCGGATGTCGTCAAGGCCGTGAAGGACCTCGGCAAGAAGGTGTTCCTCGACCTCAAGTTCCACGACATCCCGCGCACGGTCGAGCGTTCGGTGCGCTCCGGCGGAAAGCTTGGCGTGGATCTGATGACGATCCATTCCGTCGGCGGCAAGGCGATGATCGCGGCGGCGCACGAGGCGGCCGCGGAATTCGGAGCGGCCGCGCCGAAGATTCTCGCGGTGACGGTGCTCACCTCGCTTGACCAGACGGACCTTGCGGACGTTGGAATCGTCGGCCGCACGCCCGCCGAGCAGGTGGCGGCGATGGCGAAGTTCGCCACTGAAAACGGCGCGGACGGTCTTGTGTGCTCTCCGAAGGAGGTTGGCGCGCTTTCGCGCTCGCTCGCCGCGGGAACCCTATTCGTCACGCCGGGCGTGCGCCCCGCAGGCAGCGCGGTGGGCGACCAGAAGCGCATCGCCACGCCGGCAGACGCGGTGCGCGACGGAGCCACGCATCTCGTGGTCGGCCGCCCGATTCTCGCCGCGGCAGATCCCGCGGCCGCAGCGCGCGCGATACGCACCGAGATGGACGCCGCTCGGTAGCCGTCTACGCGAAGTGGAGATCGCAGAATGGTCATAGACTTCCACAGCCACAATTTTCCGACGTCACTCGCCGCTCGCGCCATCGAGGTGATGTGCGGCAAGCTGGCGGCCATGAACGAGCAGATGGGCGGGAACTTCAGGCCCGTCGGCGATGGCACGGTTGACACGCAGCTGCGCGACATGGACCGCTCGGGCGTTGACATGTGCGTGAACTGCCCGGTGTGCACGCGGCCTGACAACTTCGACGCGATTCTGGCGCGCGCCATCGCCGTGCGCAACGGCGCAGAGGGCGAAGAGGCTGCGCGGCGCATATTCCAGCTGGGATCCATCCACCCCGAGGACCCGCTCTTCGCCGAGCGCGTTCAGGCGCTGAAGGCGGCAGGCATTCCCGGAATCAAGCTCCATCCCAACTACCAGGGGATCAGCCTCGGCGATCCGAAGCTCGTTCCGTTCTTCACCGCTCTGCGCGATGCGGGGCTTTTCGTGATAAGTCACTGCGGATTCGATCCGGGATACATCGACGCGCCCGATGTGGCGGGTCCGAAGCAGATCGCGACGCTCCTCGAGCGCGTGCCTGGCCTCAAGTTCGTGGCGGGGCATCTGGGAGGCGAATGCGGCAACTCGGCGCATGCGACCGACGCGTTGCTGCAGTTCGAGAACTGCTGGATCGACACCGCGGTGATGGTGTACCGCGAAGACAAGCCGGAGGCGCAGAGGGTGGTGCGCGAGTGGCCGGCCGACAGGATGGTGTTCGGCACAGACTACTTCTGGCGCGACGAGGCGAAGATCAAGGCGTGGGTTGAGTCGTTCAGGCCCGATCCCGCCGAGCGCGAAAAGATTTTCCACGCAAACGCCGAGCGCCTGCTCGGCATCGCATGAAGGAGGATTGCAGAATGGAAGGGCACATTGAATCGATAGCGGAGCTGAACGAGATAGTGAGGTCCGGACGCTTCCCGCAGCTGGTGCTGCGCGACGAGGCTCGGCACGTAGAGCGCATTGTGCGCATGGCCGAGCGGATATCGGCGCACATTCCCGCAGTGAGGCTTGTGCTGGTGGCGGGTCCATCCTCGGCGGGCAAGACGACAACCGCGCTGCGCCTCTGCACGAGGCTGCGCGAGAACGGGCTTGAGGCGCGCTGCGTCTGCACCGACGACTACTTCGTGGGCGATGCGCGCAACCCGCGCGACGCGCAGGGAAATCTCGACTACGAGACGATAGATGCAGTGGACAGGGCGAGGCTAGTGCAGGACCTCTCCGGTCTGTTCGCCGGCGAGAAGGTCCATCTTCGCAAGTTCAACTTCGAGGCGAAGGACGGCTTCGACGACCCCGACGAGACCACCCTGCCGCCGCGCGGCATCATCGTTCTGGAGGGAATACACGCCCTCAATCCGCTTCTCACCGAGGGCATTCCCGAGAACATCAAGTTCCGCGTCTACCTGAACGTCTTCACGCAGCTGCTGGCCGATCCGTGCGACGTTTTCTTCGCCGACGACTCGCGCCTCATCAGGCGGATCGTGCGCGACGCGAACTACCGCAACGAGTCCGCCTCGTCCACGCTCGCGCGCTGGCCCAGCGTTGAGCGCGGCGAGCAGCAGTGGATTAATCCGTTCCGCCGTCTGGCTGACGCCGTGTTCAACACCGCTCTCGACTACGAGCTCGCCGTCCTGAAGACGCATGCGCTCGACATGCTGCGCGGGGTAGAGCCCGACGACCACGGCTTCCGCGAGGCTGAGCGGCTTATAGCCGTCCTCTCCGGCGTCGCCGAGGCGCCAAGCGACGGAGTGCCCGGCAATTCCATTCTGCGCGAGACGATCGGCGGCAGCCAGTTCAGCTATTGATGCTGCATACGGGGCTCAACTCGCTCGACGGAATCCCCGTCGAAGTGGTGCGCAAGCGCGTGAGGCGGATAAGCCTGCGCGTGGACGCCGAAGGCGTGGTGCATCTCAACATTCCGTCGTGGGGCGCGACCATCGCCGATGGCGAGGCCTTCCTGCGCGCGCAGTGGAAGTGGTGCGTCGCCGCGCGCGCCAAGGCTCTTGCGCGGCGCCCCGCAGTGCGTACGCCGCCTTCGAAGGATGATCTGGCGGCGCTCGCAGCTCAGCTTGCGGAGCTGCATGCTGAATGGACGGCGCGCCTTGGAGAGCCGGGCGTCACCTGGCGCCTGAGGCGCATGAAGACTCTCTGGGGCTCGTGCCACTGGGCGAAGAGGCGCATAACGTACAACACGGATCTTGCGCGTGCGCCGCGCGAGCTTGTGGAGTACGTCGTGGTGCATGAGCTCACGCATCTCAGGGTGCATGACCACGGCCCGCAGTTCAAGGCGCTGATGAATGCGCGCCTGCCGCAATGGCATCCGCTTCGCCGCCGCCTCAATTCCCGCACATGGCTGTCGGATGGCGCCTCCACTCAGTAGCATTGACGGAGGAAAACGCCGAGTGGAAAACCTCGCGCGATTATGGTAGAATATCAATTGGACAAAGCAAAACAAGGAGTGCCATGACAAACGCAAGAAGTCTTCTCGCCTGCGCGGTCGTCTTTGCCGCGGCAGTAGTTGCCGCAGCTCCGGCGACAATCGAAATTGACGCTGGCAAGGTCAAGTGCTCGGTGTCTCAGGATCTTTGGGGAATATTCTTCGAGGACATCGACCTTTCGCTGGACGGCGGCGTCTACGCCGAACTCGTCCGAAACAGGTCTTTCGAGGACGGCAACGGCAATCCCAGAGCCGCTCTTGGATTCTGGCGCGAGGAAGGCGGCGCGAAGATGGAGCTCGCCATCGAGCAGCCGATCTCCGAAAAGAACCGTCATTCTCTCAAGGTCGCGGCTCCCGCGGGCGGTGGCGTATCTAACGAAGGCTACTTCGGCGTGGCGGCGCGTCCAGGGATCGACTACCGGCTTTCAATCGCGGTTCGCGGCGACGCGGGGACGCTTCGCGTGGCGCTCGTATCGGCGAACGGCGAGGCTGTGTCAACCGAGGCCAAGGTGCGCGTAGGAGGAGGATGGAAGACGGAGACCGCCAGCATCCAGGGCATTTCGTTCGACCCACAGGCGAGGCTCGCGATCCGCTCCGAAAAGGGCGGAACGTTCTTCATCGACTGCGTGTCGCTTTTCCCGTCCGACACATACGGCACGTCGGGCATCTTCCGCCGCGACCTGATGGAGCGCCTCGCCGCGCTGAAGCCCGCGTTCGTCCGCTTCCCCGGCGGATGCTGGGTCGAAGGCAACACGATGAGGGAGGCCTACCGCTGGAAGAAGACCATCGGCTCGATCTGGGAGCGCCCCACTCAGTGGAACATCTGGGGGTACTGGGCTACGCACGGCGTGGGATTCCACGAATATCTGCTCATCTGCGAGGAGCTTGGAGCGAAGCCTCTATTCTGCATCAACGTGGGCATGTCGCACAGGGAGAACGTGCCGATGGAGAAGATGGACGAGTTCGTGCAGGACGCCCTCGACTGCATTGAATACTGCAACGGTCCGGTCGATTCGAAGTGGGGCGCGGTCCGCGCGGCCGCCGGGCATCCTAAGCCGTTCAACCTTGAATATCTCGAGATCGGCAACGAGAACGGCGGGCCGGAGTACGAAAAGCGCTACAAGCTCATCGCGAACGCCGTCCGCGCGAAGTATCCGAACGTCAAGCTGGTGTTCGACAACTGGTCCTCCACGAAGGACGTAGATGCCCCGAAGGACCTGCGCGACGACCATTTCTACATGACTCCGGACTGGTTCATGATGAACGCCGGGCACTATTCCGATCCGAGGCTGTACGACGCCCGCAGCGGGAAGTTCGGCATATTCGTGGGAGAATACGCCGTAACTCGGGGAACAGGCAAGTTCGGCTCTCTGCGCGCGGCCATCGGCGAGGCAGCTTTCATGACGGGACTCGAGAACTCGTCCGACGTCGTCAAGCTCGCCGCGTACGCGCCGCTTTTCGCGAACGTGAGGCATCAGCGCTGGAGTCCCGACATGATATACGTGGGCCCGGCCTCGAACTTCGTGAACCCGAGCTTCGAGGTGCAGCGTCTCTTCGCGGAGAACCGCGGCAAGGACGTGCTCGCGACGAAGGTCGAGTGCGAGAGGGTGAGCGAAACGGGCGACGATCTGCGCTTCGGCGTGGGATCGTGGTCCGGCCAGGCCGCCTTCAAGGACGTGCGCGTTGTGGACGCGGCCGGCAAGGTGCTCTACGAGAACTCGTTTGCGACTGCTGACGCCGTCAAAGACTGGAAGAGCTTCGGCTCCGGCAAATGGGAGATCGTGGATGGCGTGCTTGCGCAGACCGGCCCCGCGCCCATGGCGGCTTCCACGGCGATGCAGCTTCCCGGAAAGTTCCGCGAGGCCACGATCACGCTTAAGGCGAAGAGCGTCTCGGGCCCCGAAGGATTCCTCGTGCTGCTCGGCGATGCGCGGCCTGTGGGCGGGCGCTGGGTCAACTTCGGCGGCTGGGGCAACGGCCAGCATGGCGTGGAATGCCCGGGCTTCGACGGCAGGCGGACGTCTGGCTCGATCAAGCAGGGCCGCTGGTACGACGTCAAAGTGGAGGTGCGCGGCGGTAAACTGCGCGCATGGCTCGACGGCAAGCTTGCGCTAGAAGCCAACCGCTCCTCCATGCCCTCGATAGTTGCCGACGCCACTACTTCCCCCGATGGGCGCGAGATCATCGTCAAGGTCGTAAACTGCTCAAGGGCGCCAGTCGACGCGGTGGTTTCAATCGCCGGCGCGAAGCTTACCGCCAAGGCGAAGATGCAGCTTTTCACTGGACCCGACGCCGATGCCTGCAATTCGATGGAGAACCCGGACCGTCTCCATGCCGTTGACATGCCTGTTGATGTGGCTGACGGGAAGGTCAGGCGAGTGTTCCCCGCGCTCTCGTTCTCGATCATCCGCGTCCCGCTAGCCTCGCGCCGCTGATGGCGCAGGGCAACCGCCATCCACGCTGCGCATGCGCGGCTCGCAAATATCTTCGCAAATGTGTTGCCGCAATATCCTCGTTGTGGTAAAATTGAGTTCAGCTTGATTAAAGGAACACATGCGCAATCGTTGTCTGCCAAATCTTTTTGGGAGGGCGGCACATACTAGGCTATTTGTGTTGGCGGTTTTTGCCTTGACGGCTTCCTTCGCGGAAGCCGCGGCGGAGTTTGTAGAAAATCTCAAGGCTGGCAGGCGGCAGAAGATCGTCTGCTACGGCACATCGCTCACCGTGAGCAGCCATTGGTGGGTGGACGGCCTTGCCGCTGCGCTCGAGGCTCGGTGGCCTGGCCAGGCGATCGTTGTGAACGCGGGCCTCTCCGGCAAGAACTCTGCCACTGGGCTCTCGCTCGTCCAGTCGAAGGTGGTTGCGGCAGAGCCCGATGCCGTGCTGATCGAGTTCTCGATGAACGACGCGGCGGATTCGCTCAACTCCGGCAAGACTCCCGCCGAGGCGCTTGCTGCGGCCGAGGCGAATCTCAAGGCGATCATCGCAGCCGTGCGCTCGGCGCGCCCTGCCGCCGAGATAATACTTCAGACGATGAACCCGTACGTTGCGGTGGCAGGTTCGGGACTCTCCAACCGCACGGACCTTGAAGCCCATTTCGCGATGTACCGCCGCGTGGCAGCTGAAGGCGGCCATCTGCTCATAGACAGCGCTCCGCGCTGGCAGCGCCTTGCGGCAGACCTGACGCGCGAAGAATACCTCAAGCTCGTTCCCGACGGAGTGCATCCAAACGAGAAGGGCGCCATGCGCGTGACGCTGCCGAACGTGCTTTCCACGCTAGGCGTCGACGAGGTGGAAGGCGCGCGAGAGATTCCCGTTCTCGCCGATGTCGACGTGCTGGTGGTGGGCGGAACGTTCGCGGCCGTCTCGGCGGCCGTCGCCGCAAAGGATGCAGGCGCGTCCGTCTTTCTCGCGGCGCCGCGCAGGAATCTTGCCGAGGAGATCGTGCTCGCGCGCAGGCTGACGCGTCCGGCGGACGACGAGCCGCTCGAAGGCGAGGCGTTCGCCTCTCTTGCGTTCGTTCAGGAGGCTGCTCCGCTCGTGTACTCTGCCGATGCCATGCCCAATGCGTCCAAGCCTGATCCCGACGGCACGAAGCTCACGGACGGCGCGCGCTCGAGCGCGGCAACCGAGAGCGTGCAGTACGACGCCGCGAGCGTGACGTGGACACTTGCCGTTTCAGGCGATGTGTCCATTGAGGACCTTGCGCTCTACTACTACTTTCGTCCGCCCGGCGGCGATTTCGACGTTGCCGGAATCTCCGTTGAGGCTTCGGCGAACGGCGTCGATTTCACTGCGGCATCCGGCACGTTGCGCGCGGCGGAAGAGGAGGCTGGGCTGATTTATGGCGACACGTGCCGCTCGTTCACGTTCGTCTTTGCCGAGCCTTCGAGCGCGCGCCATTTCCGCATCACCGCCACGCGGGCCGAGGGGGCGAAGCGAATGCTCGTGGGCGAGATATGCGCCCACACTGGCGTGATGAAGTCGCGTCCTCTTGCGCCGCTGGTCTATGAAAAGGCGCTTGACGCGAGCATTGCGGCGGCAGGCGTGACGTTCCTCGGCGGACTTGAGGCGTGCGGCGTGGTGCGCACGCAGGAGGGACGCGTCGCAGGCGTCGTCTTCGCCGACAAGAGCGGACGGCAGGTCGTGCGCGCCAAGTGCGTGGTTGACGCAACTGAGAAGGGCGTGGTCGCCCGCCGGGCTTGCGCGTTGCGTCCGATTGCCGACGACAACGAGGTTGATTTCACCTTCTCGCTCATCGCGAAGGCGGGGCTTGAGTTCGACATTCCGGGATATGCGGTTGAAGAGACGTCAGCGCCTTCCTCCACCCTCGCGCTCGCGACGGGCGGCGATGCGTCGATGATTCCGTCCGACGCGGAGAAGACATACCCCATCTCGCTCTATCGGCTGACGGCGCGCTTTCCGCTCTCCTCCGGCGCGTGGCCTGTTGTGAATGCAATCGTGCAGCGGATGCGAAGCGACACCTGGACGCCATCTCTCGCCGACGCGTGCGAGGTGCCGTTCTACGTTACGCCAGAGCGCATCGTGGGGCGCGCGGCGATGACGAGCTGGACGTCTTCGGCGGCTGCGCCGATGGGGGCGTTCGAGCCGGCTGGCGTGGAAGGTCTGTACGTACTTGGCCCAGCGGCCGACGTTGATCGCGACATTGCGGAGAAGCTGGTGGTGCCTGGAGTCGCTACGGCGCTAGGGCGGCGCGTGGGCGTGGAAGCGGCTGGCAAGGCGGCGACGCTGGCGGCGGTGGGCGAACTGCAGTTTGGCGCGGCGTCATCGACGGCGGCGGGGATTGTTGTCCGCGAGCGGCTTGCGCGTCCGCTAGGTATTCCCGCGTCCGCCAGCGCCGTCTGCGCGTCGCAGGGCGGCGAACTGCCCGTTCTCGCCGTTGCGGACGTCGTCGTGGTCGGCATGGGCACCGCAGGCGCGCCGGCTGCGATCGCCGCGCTGGAGAAGGGGTGTTCGGTCGTGGGCATCGAGTATCTGCACACGATGGGCGGCGTTACCACGGACGGACGCATCGGCAAGTACTACAAGGGCTACAGCCGCGGCTTCACCAAGCAGAGGCTCGACACAGGCGTGGCGTCGACGGGCTGGGTGTACGCGCAGGCGAAGGCCGAGTGGATGCGGCGCACGGTCGTCTCGAAGGGACTTGCCCAAGTGTTCTTCGGCTCGCAGGTGGAGGGCGTGGTGTGCGATGGCGCTGACGCCGAGGGGCGCGCGAAGGTGACGGGAGTCGTGATGGTGATGCCGGACGGCACGCGCGGCGTCGTGCGCGCGAAGGTGGTGATCGACGCCACCGGCAACGCGGAGATCGCGCACATGGCCGGATGCGAGACGCTCTTCCTCGATGGACGAGAATTCGCGATGCAGGGATCAGGCACCGCCTACCATGTGCTCGGCAACAGCTATTTCAACACCGACTTCGGGTTCCTCAACACCGACGACGCAGGCGACCTCTCTAACTTCGCGTGGCGCGCGCGCGCCGGGGCGAAGTCGACGCGCTACAACGTGGGCGATCCATCCACGGGGGCGCGCGAGAGGCGGCGCATTGTGGGAGACGTGGTGGTGAACGAACGCGACATCCTGCGCGCGCGCAGGTGGCGCGATACGATAATGCACGGCACGAGCGACTACGACATGCACGGCTTCTCAGTCTCAGATGTGCTCATGTACAGGGAGCGTCCGCACGGCAAGTCGTTCTCGGCGGATCTTCCATACCGGGCGCTTCTGCCTTCGCGCCTCGCGGGCGTGCTGGCTACGGGCCTAGGGATATCGGCCACGCGCGACGCGATGCCGATCATCCGCATGCAGCGCGACGTTCAGAACCAGGGATATGCGGCGGGACTCGCGGCGGCGATGGCCGTGGGAACGGGCGATGTGCGCACGATAGACGTTCGCGCACTTCAGCAGGAGCTGGTGGCGGCGGGGTGCCTGGACGCACGCGTCCTTTCCGAAGATGACGCGCAGGTGACCGACGATGAACTGGCGCAGGCCGTAGCGTCGCTGACGACGGCCGATTTCGCGGGCCTGGAGAAGATACTTGAGCGTCCTGACGCCGCGCGGCCTCTGCTCGCTGCGGCCTATGCAGGCGCTGCCGACGATGCGCGGCGCATTGCGCTTGCCGTCGCTCGCGCGCTAGTGGGTGACGCCGGGCCGGTCCTGGACGATTTGGTCGCCGCGGCGCGCACAGCATCGTGGACGGATGGATTCGACTTCCAGGGCCTGGGCAACTACGGCAGGCAGACGGCGCCGGTGGATTATCTTGTGCACGCGCTCGCGAAGAGCGGAGATGCCGCGCGCGTGGTGCCCGTGCTGCGCGAGCTCGTTGCACGGCTTGTGGACGAAACGGGCGAGAGCGCTCGCCTCTCGCACGTGCGCCTTCTCACGCTTGCGGTGGAGGACCTCTCCTCGCGCGAGCTCTTCGAGGCGCTTGAGGCGGCCGTCGCGCGCGGTACGTCCTTGACCGGCCATGCGCGCACTTCGCTCGCCGAAGTGCCGGCAAACGACGCGGACGGCGGCAACAACTCGGTGGACGACGCATCGCGCACAAAGTCGCTCGTAGAACTCGCACTTGCCCGCACTCTCGCCCGCGGCGGCTCCGCGGTTGGGGCGACGCTTCTCGGTGCGTACTCGCGCGACGTGCGCACGATATACGCCTCATACGCGGCGCTCGCGCTGGCTTTGCCGCCGCTTGCGCTCACAAACGCGCTTGACGAGGCGGGTGTGGATCGGTATATCCACATCGAGCCGACGCTTGTCGACGACGGCGATTTCGAGCCGGTGAACGCGCTTGTCACGAACAACCGCGCAAAGCAGGACGCGCGTTCAGTGCGCGATGCCGCGTGGCTTGCCGCGAACCTGCCGCGCTGGACGTTTGGTCCGTCGGACGCCAATGGCAGCGGCATCTGCAACAACGGCAGCTATTTTTCAAACGGCGGACAGCTTGCGAAACTTGGCGCGTCGAACCGCCATGCGGCATTCCTGCGCATTGCCGACGGCGTGGGGCCGGGCAGAATAGCGCATGCGTTCGAGGTCCCTGCGCCGAAGACGAAGGTGACGGTCTCCTGCCGCATTGCAGGGCGCTACTACGACAACAAGGTTTCCAAGGGACGCGTTGTGCTGGAAGTGGACGGAGTGCGCGTGACGGTGTCGGATCTGGTGGACACGTGGTCGCTATGGCCTGAGTTTTCAGCCACTTTCACCATGCCCCAGGCTGGCCCCCACATGTTCGCCTTTGTCGCGGTGGCGAATGGAGAGGGAACGTGTGACATTCTGCTAGACCGCGTTATGATTGGCTACGACATTCCGCGTGCGTGGCCGTTCCAGATGTTTGTACGATGAACGAAAGAAAAAGAAGGAGAATGAAAATGAGAAGATCAAGAATGGCATGTTTGATTGGCGCCGTATGCACGCTCGCAGGGATTGCGTCCGCAGTCGAACCGCAGGGTTATGACGCGCACCAGACGGTAACGTTCTCGGGCTACACGGGCACCGAGACGCTGGTGAACTTTCCGGTGCTGCTGCGCCTGCCGGTCACCTGCTTCCGGCAGGCCGACTATTCAGATCTCGCCGTGATCGACGGCGATGGGAATCTTCTCGCGTACGATGTGGATTCCGTGAGCGACGGCAAGGTGCTCGTGTGGGTGCGCGTGCCGGCTCTCACGGGAACGTCCACTGCCGTTACCGCCTATATCGGCAAGGCCGCCGCGGATGTGCCGGCCTACACTGCGGCCGACGTATGGCAGGGCTCGTATGCGGCCGTGTGGCATCTCAGCTACAACAATCCCGTTGACGCCACAGGCCATGAACTTGAGCAGACCGCGTTCGACGCAACAACTCTTGCGGCGGTGGGCGAGGCGCCGCTCGGCAACGCACTGCGCCTGAATGCGAGCACCACCGCCGTCGTATGGCTCGCCACGCCGAAGGCGGCGTTCATCGACCAGTACATCTCGAACTACGAGAAATTGACAGTCTCCGGCTGGTTGATGCCCTCCAGATCCGTCCCCACGAAGGCCTCGCGGCTCTTCTGCTGGAAGGCCGATTCCGCCGGCGCGGGATTCGACACTTTTCAGAACACCGACGGAAAACTATACATTCGCGGCGGCGACAAGACCACCACGTGCAAGACGACTGCCGCGATGGGATGGACGGCAAACGAATGGCACCATCTTGCAGCATGCTTCGACGGAACGTCCGCCGCCGCCTATCTCGACGGCGCTGCGCTCGCCACTGAAGGGTCGATCAGGGCGGTGACGGTGGGCGATGGCGCGAATTCCGCATACTTCGGCTACGGGAACATGGCGGGCTACGCGAACCTCGGCAAGGCGCAGGACTTCCAGTTTCCCTTCGCCAACGGCACGGTGGACGAACTGCGCATCTACAACGGCGTAGCCTCTGCCGATTGGATCAAGGCCGAGTACGACACCGTAATGATGACGGGCTTTGCCGCGTATGGTCCACTCGTGATGACCTCCGAGGGCGAGCAGCAGGACGGCACGTGGATCTCGTCGGCGGCCGAGGCGAACTGGTCTGACCCCGCGAACTGGCAGGGTGGGAAGCTGCCTTCGGGCGTGGGCGCGACCGTCACGTTCGCCGCGCAGGGTTCTTCCGACCAGCGGATCGTTCTTGATGCGGACGTGCAGGTGATGGCGCTCGTGCAGAGCGATGCGATGAGGCGCACCATCACGGGGGCTACGTTCTCGTTCGTCTCCACTGCCGACATCACGGTGGCGGACGGCTCGCTTGAACTCGCCGAGCCGTTCTACACCGGCGCCCTAGTGAAGAAGGGCGCGGGCACGCTTGCGTTCGCGCAGAACACGGTAGTGGCGGGCGATCTGACTGTGGAAGGCGGCGAAGTGGCCTTCGCGCAGACGTCGGCGGAAGTGCTGACGCCTGCTGCCGACGGCACGTTCACGCCCGACAGCGCGCTTTGGGTGACGCACGTTGGATTCGTGGAAGGCGACCAGGCGCAGGAGGATCCATTGCGCATGACGGTCTCCGAACGCACGCTCCCCGAAGAGGAGGGCGCGCTTCCAGTCGACAGGCTTGCGATCCAGACGCGCTGGGTGGCGAAGGCGCCTGGGTTCCTGCGCGATGGCGTTCGCTACCAGCGTCTGCCTGAGCCGGCGGCGCTTGTGGCCGGGCGCCTGTATGTGGCTGCGGCCACGAGCGGCGCGGCCGTCAAATTGCTCGTGATGCGCGAGATTGGCGCCTGTTCGGTCAACGGAATTCTGGAAGTGGCGACGGGAGCGGGCGTATCCATCTCCACGCCGCTTGTTAGGGTGCATGGCCTTGAGGGCGGCGGGCGGCTCTCGGCCGCTGCGGGTGTGCCGGCCGCAATCGATCTTTCGCCATCGCTCGACCATGTGTTCACGGGCACGACGGATGGCCCGGTGGCGCTAATCAAACGCGGCAACACTAAGCTCTCGCTCACGGGCACAGGGCTCTTCTCGGACGGCGTGACCTTCCGCGGCGGCGAGGTGCTGGCGGCGACCGTCACGACGCTTGATCCGGCGGCGCTGCTGGCGTTTGGCGATGGCACGGGCCAGAACGGCTGCGGACGCCTTGTGCTGGGCGAGTCGGGCGAGTTCGCGCCTGCCGTCGCCGCGCTGCGGATGACCACGACCGGCCTCACCGAAGAGGGCATTGCGGCAAGCGCGGGCACAACGCTCACGTTGCGCGGAGCTGTGTTCTCGGATGTCGACTACGAAGTGCCGATTGCCAACGGCAAGTCCTGTCAGGTCGCGCTGCACGCGCACGCCGCAGAGACGGCTAATCTCGATCCAACGATTGTTCTTGCCGACAGCGAAGTGAGATATCTCGACCTGGCAGCACGCGTTGACGGACGTGCTGGCGACGAGTCCGGGGTGCGTCCGGGTAACAAGATCGTCGTCGAAGGCGTACAGACGGTCGGCGACGATGGAAGGGTGCGCAAGTTCACGGTGCAGAACAGTACGGTGGGTGCACTCGGCGGCACAGTGGAATTCCGCGGCGATACGCCGTTCGTGGTGGACTGGTTCGACGTCGTCGGCGCGCAGACTGCCGTGGTGCAGTCGCCAGGCTCGCGGGTACAGGTGCGGACAGAGTTGCGCTTCAGCGATTCCACGCCGACGTGGGAGACGGTCAGCGCATGCGATGCGGACTGGACGATCGGCGATGGCGCGTGCCTGATCGCAAATGGATTCCCCACGTATGTGCAGAGGGGCGAGTCGTCGAGCAATTCGCATCTGCGCCTCGACGGCGGCACGCTGAAGATCAACAAAACGGCAGCTGGCGAGCTGAACCTCTTCCCGCTTGCAAAGCGCATGGATGTGGAGCTTTCGGAGAAGGGCGGCACGATCGACCTTGTGCCGGAGCAGGGCGGAGAGGCCGTGCCGGTGTGCGTGTACGCGCCATTCACGGGAGAGGGGGCGCTCACGTTCACGGGCGACGAATCGCTGCCCACGGTGCGGCTTGCGTCGTCGTCGTCCCACACGGGCGGCACCACGGCGAGCGCAGTCTGCCTCGAGCTTGCGGCGCCGCTTGCGCTCGGCGGCGATGTGGCGCTGGTTGACGGCGCTACGCTGCGCGCGACGGCGAGCTGCGTGCGGCTAGGAGAACTTTCCTCGCAGAACGGCGAGATAGAAGTCGCCGAGAATGCGTCCTTGTGGGTGAGCGATTTCGCCGAATCGGGCGCGGGCGTCACGAAGACGGGCGAGGGACAGCTCGGCTGGCTTCTCCAAGCGGCAGGAGAGAAAGTGCCGGAGATGACGGTGAACGTATCTGAGGGAACGTTTGCACTTTCTACGGGACGTGTCTTCAACGAGCCTACGCTTGTGGCGGAAGGCGACTTCGAGCCGGCCAAGCCGATCACCACCGGCAACGCTGGCGACCGTGACCGGCGTGCCAAGAAGAACACCGCCTACTTCAGCGAATATCTCACGAGCTGGATCTTTGATTCGTCGAACGACGGTTCGGGCATCGCGAGCGACGGTAGCTACTTTACCATGAACGGGCAGCTTGCGGCCAACGGCGGCGATGCGAACCAGCACACTGCCTATCTGCGCAAGACGGCGAGCGTGGCGGCAGGCGTCATCTCCCGCGACATCACGACGGAGCATTCTAATACCGACGTCACAATCTCCTTCGACTGGAACACGCGCTGGGCCGGAGAGAACAACCAATACTGGGCGAAGATCGGCGTGCTGATGGACGGTGCGCTGGTGCATGAGACGGATACGCTTCAGTCCTCTGCGCAGAACGAGCCTTCGGCATGCGCGCCAAGCTACAAGGCCTGGCGGCGCGTGACGGTGAAGGTGTCCATTCCGGATGCCGGTGTGCACAGGCTCGCGTTCACCGCGCTCGATCCTGTGGTGGATGGCGAGACGAAGGACTGCGAGGCGCTTCTCGACAACGTGAGCGTGGGCACCTCCTACGCGCTTGGTGGAAAGTTGGGTGATCGGCTCAAGCCAGTCACGCTCAACATCGCAGCCGGCGCTAAGCTCCAGCTTGACGACGGGTTCGAGGGGAGAGTCGGCGCGGTATATTACGACGGGGAGAAAATCGGCAACACGATCTCGGCGCGCACGCAGCCTACGTTCGTGACCGGAACTGGCCGCCTGATCGGCCCAGGCACCCTTGTGATATTCGTCCATTGACGCTAGTGCTTGTGAAACATTTGCGTACATGCATTGTTTTGGCCGCGCTCTCCATCGCCCTGTGCGGGGATGGACGCGCGGAGGGGCTGCGTCCGCAGGTCGCCGTGCCTACGCCGGGAATCGTGCCGCGCGATGCGATCGTCTTTTCGATCAGCGCCGCAGAGCGCGGGGCGGACCTCACTGGCAGGGAAGACGCGACGGAGATTCTGCAGCAGGCGCTGGACGAGTTGAAGTCGAAGGGCGGCGGCACGCTTTTCCTGCCTGCGGGACGCTATCGCCTTGAGAAGTCGCTGCGCATCGACGGCGGTGTTGCGCTGCGGGGCGAATGGGCAAAGCCCGGCTCGGCGGCTGGCACCAAGGGCACGATCCTCTGCGTCTTCGGCGGGCGCGGCGAGGAGGGCCCGGAGAAGGGCGCCGCAATCCACGTTCAAAGCGGCGCGTGCCTGCGCGACGTCACAATATGGCATCCAGAGCAACGCGTCTCGAATCCAGTGCCATACCCGGCGGCGATCTGCGGCCATGGGCACGCATCCGTAGTCGAAGTGACGCTAGTCAACTCCTGGTGCGGATACTACAACAACGACTGCTCGTCGATGCTCATCCGCGACCTCTACGCCACCTGCCTGAAGCTCGGCATCCATGGCGCCTACGCATACGACATCCCGCGCATCGAGCATGTGAAGTTCGACACCGCCTACTGGGCGCGCAGCGGCCTCGCCGGCGCGCCGTATGGCGCGAGCCTGCGCGCGCTCAACCGCTTCTGCGAAGAAAATCTCGTTTGCATCAGTGCCGGCGAGCAGGATTGGGGCTACTGGTGGGATATTGAGGTGAACCACGCCAAATGGGGCATACACCTCACTGCCGTTCTGGACAACGCGGGGCGGAAGATGGTGCCTGGCAACATCGGCGCCGGGCAGGTGAAGATGCAGAACGTCATGACGGGCGTTCGCATGGAGAACGTGGGCTATCCGGGTTTTCTCCTCACCTTCGGCGACATCTCGGCGCGCGACGCGTGCTTCCACTATGCGAAGCGCCCCGACTATTCCGCGTTCGAGGAAGATGGAGTGCGCCCCGCCTACTACAAGAACGCGACGATCGTGCTCAGCAATCTGCGGCTTGCGGATGCCGCCACGCTCTTTCGAAGCGAGAAGGACGAAGGCTTCTACGGCGTCAACTTCAACGCATGTTCGTTCGAGAACTGGAAGAGGGCCGCCATTGCGCTTCCCGTTGGCAGCCTCACGGCGTCGAACTGCAAGTTCCTCGGCCGCAGTGGGGCGATAGCGTCCGGCGAGAAGGTCGATCAGATCGTGTTGACCGGAAATTCCTTCAGGGGGGCCGTCTTCGCCGCGAAGCCTGCGGCCTCGACCGTTCTTGCGCGCGACGACAGCGAGCGGAGCATCCCCGTGGCGAAGTACTCTTTCAGCTACGCGGTGGACGAGCGTCCCGCGCGCAACAAGCTCTACGACGTGACCGAATTCGGCGCTGTGGCGGGCACGCTCGACGACGTGCCTAACGAGGACTCCACGCACGCGATCCAGCGTGCGCTCGACGCGGCGGGCCGCGAGGGTGGCGGAGTAGTCTATGTGCCGGCCGGCGCCTATCGGATGAACGGCGGAGTTCGCGTGCCCACCGGCGTTGAGCTGAGGGGAAGCTTCGAGTCGCAGCACTACGGCAACAGCACGTCGCGCGGAACGCATCTTCTCGCGTATGGCGACAAGGGAAACGCGAAGGGCACGCCGCTTGTCACGCTTTCGAAGAGGTCCGCCGTGAGCGGCTTCTCCGTCTTCTATCCCGGGCAGCGCTACACCGACAGGACCGACGACGAGTCGCTGAAATGCCATCCCTATCCGCCGACGGTCCGCACGGCGCCGGGAGCGCAGGTGCGCAACATGACAATTACCGGCGCGTGGGTTGCGGTGGACGCAATGACAGTGCGCAGCGACGGGTTTGTTCTGACTGATGTCACAGGCGCGGCGCTCCGTTCGGCGCTTGAGCTTGGCCACGGCACTGTGGGCGGCCTCGTGCGCGACTTCCACTTCAACTACTCGTGCTGGACGCAGCAGGGCAAGTATCCGTCGCATCCATCTGGCGAGAACGACAAGCTGCTTGGCGACTACACGACGCGCTGCACGCGCGGCATCGTGCTGGGCGACGCGAGGAACGTGGCCTTCCACTCGTGCTTCAACATCATCGTCGCCGAGCAGATCGTGCTCGTTAAGGACCCATACACCGGCGGCGATTTCGTTGGGCGGATGTGGGGTGTCGCCTTCGACGCCGCTGCGAACGGCATCATCGGAACGCGCGGCAGCAAGGCGAGGCTGGCCATTCTCGGGTCGATGGGCGTATTCTTTCCGCAGGGTGGTGGATACTACGTGAAGACGGAGCCGGGCTTCGACGGGCACATTGTACTTTACAACGCCGATGAATGGTCGGGTTCGTCGAAGACTGCGTACGTCGCGGGCGGGCGCGTGCGGCTCGTCCAGTTCTTCCCCTGGTGCTGCCACGACGCCGTCGTAAGGAAGGGAGGCGAACTTCAGCTGCTGGGCTCGACCATCGTCTCGGACAACAACCGCGACGGCAAGCGCACTACCTGCACCTTCGAGCCTGGATCCAAAGGCCTCGTCGTCGGCACGCTCGACTGCCGCAAGGCGCTTCGCATCGTCGACGAGACGAACGGCGGCGTGCAGAAGCGCAACAACGGCGTAGAAGCGAAGACGCCGAATGGTCACAGTTGAGCTATCTTGATCAACAGACCAAGATTTCATACTCTATTCCTGTCTTTGTTAACCATCTTCAGGACATTGAGCGCAAGGCTCGGTCGCTCTCGCCCATCCCCGGCCTCGCCTGGAAGATAAAGATGAAAACATGGTAATTCACCAAACGGGCACAAAAATGATCGATAGGGATATTTCGTGCCCGAAAACTACACTGCATTTTCGGGCACGAAATATGCTACGGGGTTGATTTCGTGCCCAAATTGTGATATCATGATGTTCGCTTATTGAGGATCATAGGCGATGTTCGTAGGAAGAAAATCAATTTTAGATAGGCTGGGAGCGTTTCGCGGCGGCGTTCAACTTTGCGACGCTGCCGTTCTACTGGCAGGCCAACGAGCCGGAACCAGGCAAATACCGGTTCGCGAAGGATTCTCCATACATGTACCGCCGTCCGCCGATAGACATGTGCCTTGAGTTCTGCGAGGCGAACGGCATCGAGCCGAAGGCCCACTGCCTGAACTACATGACGCCGGGGGAATTCCCGAAATGGTGGAGAAGAAGAGCGACGTGAAGCACGAGAAGGAGCTTCTAGAGAAACGCTTCCGCATACTCGCTGAACGTTACGCGGAAAGGATTCCTATGTGGGAGGTGACGAACGAGACGTGGCAGCCCAATGTCTTCGGATCGTTTCTCCGCCGCGACATGAGTCCGAAGCCGTCCTACAACGTCATTTGCGACCTCTTCGGACGCGAATGGCGCACGAACTTCGATCGCGACGCGCCGGGCGGACGTCTTTCGTTCCGTGGTTTTTGCGGCACGTATGAGGTCGAGGCGACGTCGAACGGACGCACCGTCAAGCGCCAGTTTCATGTCGGACGAGAAAATCCGCGCTCGATAGGCATAATGATTTAACTCAACAGGAGAAGGAGAGCCATGGACATCACACGAAAGATGCTTGCCGCAGTCGTATGCGCATTTGCGCTTGCATGGTGTGGGATCGCCGCTGAGGGCACGGGAGAAACCATTTTTTCCATAGACGCGGGCAATCCAGGCAAGGCGCTGCCGAATGTGAACAAGATGCTCACGATTTGGGAACTGCAGGACTCGTCATTCGCCAACGTGAAACGCAGAAATGACGCGGACGTACTGGAGTTCGTCGAATACGTCGAGGTGATGGGAGCGACGGGTGGAAACGACAGACGCGACTGCTTCAAGGATCCGGCGAATCACGCCGTCCTCGACGACTACGACTTTTCGCGTCTTGTCGCGGGATGCCGCAATATCGTGCGGCTTGGTCTGAAACCGTACCTCAAGCTAGGAAACGTGCCGCGGAAGTTCTCGTCTAACATCGACAGCGGGGACTTCGGCATGAACACACGTCCGCCCCTTGACTACGACGCGTACGGACGGTACATGTCCGCCTGCGCAAAGGCTTTGCTCGACGCGTTCGGGCGCGACGAACTGCTCACGTGGCGTTTCGCCGTGCTGACCGAATTCGAGAACGGCGGCTGGTTCAAGGACGCGTCGGGCAGCGCGGAAAAGACGTTTCAGGCCTACTGCCGCCTGTACGAGGTGACGGTTGATGCGTTTACGCGGACGATCTCGCCGGACTTGACGTTCGGCGCGCACGCGATGGCCGTAACCGAGGGGTTGTGGGACGAGCGCAAATTCATCAAGTACGCGGCGGAACGCCGCATCCCTTTGAAGTTCGTAACTGCGTCATTTTATGATTTCAACCCCGGACGCTTCACGAGTGGATTCAACCTGCCCAATACGATCGGGCATCTGCGCAACGCCGCCGAATCAGTCGGACTGACAAACCTCGTTTACGGAATTGACGAGGGGCGCATCCTTTCTGGTCTCGCGCGTGGCGCGAACAGTGAGGCATTGGCCTTGCGCGTTGTCGGCGACACATACCAGGCCGCATACGACGCAAGGATCGTGAAGCAGCTGTTCGATTCCAACGCGGACTATTTCGCCGCGTGGGGATATCTCTCGGGGCCTCACACCGGGTTTGACGGCCTGCCGTCGGTTTCGTTCCACGTGGCGCGGGAGTCGGCGAAGTTCAAGGGGATGCGCAGACTCCCCGTTGCGGCCGTGGGGAAGGCGGACGGTGGAGTGGAGGCGGCTGCGGTGGCCGCGCTTTCGACGGACGGCGGGACGGTTCGCATCATGGCGTATTCGTTCGTAAACAATCTCCATGCGAAGGGGAAGACGCCGCTTCGCATGAAGGTGAGGCTGCCGGCCGCGTGGAAAGGACAAGATGTGCGCGTCGTGCGCAGTGTCATCGACGACGACGCCAACTGGTTCGACGAATGGAGGCGTATTCGCAGAGAGCGTGGCATCGGCGACGATCACTTCGGCTGGTCTCCAGACGATCCTGCGCCGATGCACGCTGCATGCGGGCTGAAATCCGAGAAAGACCGTCAGATGTTCGTGAAGGAAATAGAGCCGATGCTCCGGGATCACGCGAAGCTGAGGCCCGTCGAGGAGCGCATGAAGGCACGAGCAGACGGGACAGTTGAACTGGCTGCGTCCCTGCCGGTCAACTCGGTTGTCTTTTTCGAACTCGCGAATCAGCGCGATGATTTCGCCAGCCGGTGTGGCCGGGGGAATGTTTTAACGCAGAGGCACAGAGTCGCGGAGGCGCAGAGAATGGTAGGGCGCGCGCGCCGCGCGCGCCGCTCCCGCGTGTGGATATTTCCAAGGGGCAAGTGGTCGCGACTACCGTAAAAGAGATCGTCACGCCCGTGGTGGTTGAGAAAGGGCCTGAATACGCGGAGTTGATGGATTTCGTGAAATCGCTTGAAGGCGCGAAGTGGATCTGGCATCCGAAGAATCCGATGGCGAGGGGACATGTAAAGTTCCGCGCGACGCTCGACTTGGCGAAGTCCGAGGAGGCGCAGGTCGTGTTCGCGTGCGACACGACGGCGACGATCTATGTGAACGGCGAGAAGGTTGCCCACCAGCCGCCCGGCGCCGAGGGCTTCTACTACGGCTGGAGCGTGCCCGTGCGGACCAACCTGACGTTCAAGGCCGGGCGCAACGAAATCACGGTCGAGGCCGAGAACAGGTATCCCACCGATTCCGCCGCGAAGGCTTCTTTCCCGCTTCATGGTAAAGTATGGCGTCAATCTTGCTCCTTTGACGGGAGAGGTCATGTTCAGGGCTACGGAACTTCCGCAGATACACCGTGATCCGGCAGATCGATTCATAATAGCAACGGCGTTGACGGAGAACATGCCCGTAGTTACGACAGACCGTCGCTTCCCCCAATATGGCGTTCTGGTCATGTCGTAGGCGAACCGCAGTGCGGCGTGGGCTTCGAGTTCGTCGCGGACAACTGGACCACGAAGAACTACGTCTTCGCCCCGGCGGCGATCTACGACGGCAACCGCTTCGACATCTCGTACGTCCGCTACGCGCCGTACATCACCGACTGGGAGATGCCGCGCAAGCCGAACCGTCCCGTGGTGACGACCAACATCCACCACCTCAACAAGAACGGCAAGGACGCACGCATCGAGTTCATCACGCTATGCACTTCGCACTCAATATGCTATACTAGAGACCATGAAGTCAGCAACTGAAATCATGTCGATGGGCTGCGCGGCGCTGGCCGTGGCGGCTTCGTGTGCGTTTGGCGACGTTGTGGCGTTCAAGGACGCCGCCAAGATCAAGAGCTGGGACGCATGGGGCGACAAGGCGCCGCCCGGCGTCGCCACGAACGCGCCCGCTCCGAAGAAGGAGCGCAGGTGCGTCACATGGGCGAAGCTCAACACGCTCGATCCTGGGCTGAAGGAGATCGGCCGCCTCGCGGTGCGCGACTCGAAGGACGTGAAGTCCTCCAAGTGGTCCGTGGGCTGCGAGACGATGGACCGCGACTATGCCGACTGGAACGCCTACAAGCATCTTATCGGTCCGCTCGGCGTGAAGCACGGCCGCCTCTTCTCCGGCTGGGCGAAGACCGAGCAGGAGAAGGGCAAGTACGACTTCTCGTGGTTCGACCCGCACGTGCGCGAAATGGCGGCGATGGGCGTTAAGCCCTGGATCTGCCTTGCGTACGGCAATCCCGTCTACGGAAGCGACTTCCGCCTCGGCATGAAGGTGCGGCAGGTGACGGACAAGCCCGAGGCGTTCGACGCGTGGATCAAGTACTGCGTGGCGTGCGTCGAGCGCTACAAGGACGTCGTCGACGAGTGGGAGATATGGAACGAGCCGTTCGGGCAGGGCCCCGAATACGCGGAGATGTTCTACCGCACGGGCAAGGCCATACGCGCCGTGCAGCCCAGCGCGAAGATCTACTGCACGGCGATCACATACCCGAAGGACTACAAGTGCGTGCTTGAGAAGCTGAGGCAGGAGAACGCGCTCGACCTCGGCTCGTATTTCATCTACCACCCGTACACGCCGAATCCCGACAAGACATACGAAAAGACAGTGCCGAACCTGCGCAAGCTCGTGAAGTCGTACAGCGAGGATTTTGACATCATGCAGGGCGAGGTGGGGTGCCCCGCGCAGCTGGAGTTCGGCCACGCGCTGAACAATATCGAGTGGAGCGAGTACGCGCAGGCGAAGTGGCTGTTGCGCCGCACGATCGGCGACGCGGCGCGAGACATCCCGTCGAACGTGTTCACGATGATCGACCTCCAGTACACGTTCATGCTGCAGAGTTTCGGCCTCGTGAGGTCCAACACGCTCAAGGAGTTCGTCTACCGCCGCCCGAGCTACTTCGCGATGCAGAACATCTTCGGCCTTCTCGACGACGAGGCGCACTCCGAGAAGATCGTTGTGCAGCCTAACTTCAAGGTGACGAAGAGGTTTGACCCGCGCGACACGCGCAAGCGCACTCTCACCTCCGTGCGCTTCACGCGAAACGGCGGAACGATGCGCTTCTGCTGGTTCTCCGATTCGCGTCCTTCAAGCGAGCTCGGCTTCGACAGGGTGACGCTGTACATGCCCGGAGATATAGCTCATCCTGCATGGGTTGAAATGATCACCGGCCGAGTGTTCGACATTCCGGCGGATTGCGTGAAGCACGAAAATGACGTCACGGTTCTTTCCGACGTTCCGATGTGGGATTCGCCGGTGATGATAGCGGATAGGCTAGTCGTCCCGATGCGCAAGGAGTAGTCGGTGATGTAGCCCAACGCCGTTGGTTCGTTCCGGAGCTGGGGATTGACGGCACGGGGCGGAGTGCGGTATACTATTGTGCGTTTCAAGGACGCGGATAACGGAAGCCCGTGCGATTCGGGCGCTGTTGCGCAACTGTGACCGGATACGAATCCGCCATTTCCAGTGGGCCGGGTGGCCTGCGAAGGCGGCGGAGGAGGCTTTAAGCCGGAAGCCAGGAGACGATTGCGCGTCCATGGCAGCATACCTTCGCATAAAAGGGAAAGCACGAAAATGAAGAGCAGAAAGTTGTTTGCGACAGCGGCTGTTGCCGCTGCTTCGCTGGTGTCGGCCTCGTCATGGGGCTTTTCGTTCAAGGACATCAAGTACTGGGTCGGAAGCGGTACGAATGAGTGCGCCGTGGTGATCGACTTCAACGACGGCAGCGTCGCGAACTCATCCTTCGCCTGGGGCTACCGCTGGAACGGCGACGCGCCTAGCTTCAAGACGATACTCGACGAGATCTCGGCCGACGATCCGCGCCTCGCCTCATTCGTTTCCGACTCCGGATGGGTGAGCGGATTCGGCTACGACGTTGACGACGACGGCGGCACGTTCCAGACCGGAAAGACATACACCAAGAGCGACAAGGATGATCTCTTCCCGCAGCCGAGGTACGAATACGACGAAAGCGAGTATGACGATGATGAGATCGACGAGCCAAACATGTATATGGTCGGCGACGACTGGGCGGCGGCGTATGCGACTGGCGAGACGTTCGAGGCTCTCGAATGGAGACGCACTGATGCCGTCACCACGGGCGTGTTCCCCGTCAACGGACAATGGCTGGTGCAGCGCTTTGCGGCCTATTCCATGGAGATGACCGGCTGGACCTACATCGTCGACGAGTTCGCGCCTGAGAAGACGCCCGCGGCCGCAACGCGCACATTCCGCCTCGGCGACATAAGATACTGGGTGGGAGCCGGCGCGAACACGGCCGGAATCGCGATCTCGTGGGGCGACGGCAAGACGCGCGCGTGGGGAATCCGCTGGGACGGCGATGAGGTGCCCACGGTGAAGGAGGCGATCGAGGCGATCGCGGCGGCGGACGGCAGACTCGTCCCGCACATCACGTCCGAATCCTGGGGATTCAATCTCGACACTTTCGGGTACGACGCGGCCGACGTGGGCGGCGTGACGTACAACTGGAAGGCGTATTCCGCCTCGGATCCGTCGGCGTGGATTGCTCCGTATTCGGTGGACTACGTGAACCCCGACGACTGGAACACGTGGGTGTACCACTACTTCAATCTCGTGACTGAGCCGGACAATTTCTTCCGCACCGGCGCGACTGCCTACACATGGGCGTCGGTGGGAATCGGCGAGCAGCGCCTTGCAGATGGAGCGTGGACGATTCTCGCGTACAACGAAGGCGACTATCTTTCCACGCTGGACGGCTCCATCGCCGCCGCCGCGCCTTCGGCGCACGCAGCCCCCACCGAGTCGCCCTATGGCGCCGAGGTTGTGGAGTGCTCAACCGGAGCCACGCACCCGTGGTTCAAGGCCCCTGAGAACGTGCTGGGCGAGCCGGCGCGGTTCGTGCCGCTTTATTCGGGGAGCATGGGCGGGGTGTCGTCCGACGTATACGGCGGCGTGGCGAATCCTGTCGTGCCGGCATACGCGAAGGGGTTGCACCTTTCGCTCGTCTCGCCCGACGACGAGGAGCCGGGGTATGTTACGATCGCGTTTGACCATGACGTGGTGGACGATCCCGACAATCCGTTCGGGGTGGACTTCATCGTGTTCGGCAACTCCGGCTGCACGAAGACGTCCTCAACCGGCATGACTGCGCTCGACGACCCCGCGCAATGCCGGCTCACGGGCGGGGGCTTCCCTGAAGAGTCTGTCATCGAGGTGGCACAGAGCAAGGACGGTCCTTGGTACACGAGCTCGAAGTGGCGCACGGGCGATGGCTTCGCGCCCACGCTAGGCCACCGCTACGATCCTGCCAATGCCGACGCCTCGCTCTACGACGGCAACAGATGGTGGGGTGCGAAGACCGACGCGACCTTTCCGGTCGATCCGCGCATCGACTTCTCCGACTGCGAGGGCCTCACGCTCGCCGAGCTGTGCCAGCGCTACAACGGCTCTGCGGGAGGCGCAGGATACGACCTTGCGGACGTTGACGGCCTGCCCGTCAACGCGCAGGGGCGCAAGTGGTTCCGCTATGTGAAGATATCCTGCGCGTATTCCGAGGAGCCGAACGACGACGGCGACTTCGGTTTCACGGAGCCTGAGATCGACGCCGTGGCGGACGTCGCGCCTGCATCCGGCTATGAGCTGTGGCGCGAGCGCAGCTACACGGACTGGGCGACTGCCTGGCAGGCCACGCCAGATGCGCCTGCGGCGAACGGACTGCCCAACGCCCTCAACTACCTGTATGGAGTTGGGCCTGCGCAAGCGGTTCCGGCGAGCGTGCAGTTCAAGCTAGAGTCGTTCACGCCCGGCAAGACGGAACACGTCTTCGCTCTCCGCTCGCCCGTCCAGTTCACCGGAACGCCTAAGGGGCTTGTGGCGAAGAAGGCCGATGCCCTCGGTGCGGAATGGACTTCCGTCGTGCCAACGTTCGTTTTGTCCGAAAGGCAGGCCGACGGAACATGGCTAAACACCTTCTCGATGCCGGCCTCTGTCGAGGGAAGGTTCTTCAAACTGGCGCTGGAAGTCGATTGATGCGGCAAGGGTTCACAGTTTTCGAGATGATGTTCGTGGCGGGAATGATCCTGCTGCTCGCCGCGATTCTCGTGCCGACTGTGAAGAACGCGAGGGAAGATGCGCTGGACGCCGAATGCAGGTCGAATCTGCGGCAGTTGGCGCTGTTGTGCTTCGACTATTCGCAGAGCGAGGGATACTTCCCGTGGGGAATGATAGAGCCGTCCACGCACGACGAGACGTACTGCACGGGCGCGAGTGCGAACTTCCTCTATCCACGGGAGCGTCCCGACCTGCACGGCGTGGCGTCGTGGCGAGAGTATGCGTCGTTCTGCTGGGACTTCCGCCGTCTCGCCTCCGCCAGGGGATGGCAGTGCGGCGAGATGTTCGGAACTTGGCGCGCTGACAGCGTGATGTGCTGCCCCAAGTGCGTCCAGGAGCAGAGCGACAACTGGGACGGAAATCGCATGACGGGCTACAACTACAACGTCTGCTTTCTCGGCCGCGTCGAGAACGACAAGGGCGCGCGCATGTATCCCACCCGCTTCGACGCGGTGCTCCATCCCGAACGCGTGGTGGTGTTCGGCGACGGCGGATACTCGGGCGGGCCGAACAAGTTCATGCGCGCGCCGTTCCAGGACAAGCTCTACGACAACTCTTCCGCCTCGCTCCGCAAGGCCGGCACGCAGGCCTTCCGCCACTGCTTCGGCGCGAAGCGCCACTGCAACATGGCGTTTCTCGACGGCCACGTGGAGGCGTTCCACCAGCCGTACATGGCGGGCGGCAAGCCAGGCTGGGTGGACAAGCGGACGCACAGCGCGTTCATCAGCTCGGGAAACGGCATCTACGGTCCGCGCGGATTCGGCATTGCCGACGACGACGAGCCCCGCTGAATTTTCGCGCGCACCGTGAAAATTTGGTATAATAGGGCCATGTCAAATAGTGTCAACACACATGGTTCTGCTGTAGACGCCGCGGCGGTGCCAGAGCGGTACCGCGACGAATCTCGGTACTTCATCGTGCCGGGCGGCTTGCGCGACGTGCACGTGCACTTCCGCGATCCCGGCACGCCGGAGGCTGAGACGCGCGCGACGGGCGCCGCGGCTGCTGCAGCGGGAGGCTTCACGTGCGTCACCACGATGCCGAACACCACGCCTGCGGGCGACAGCGCTGAGTGGCTGCGCGAGCAGATCGAAGATGCGTCTCTGCCCGTGTGCATAGCGCCTTCCGCGTGCATAACCAAGGGACGCCTCGGGCGCGAAGTGGCAGACCTCGAGGCGCTTGCCGCGGCGGGCGCGGTGGCATTCACGGACGACGGTTCGTTCGTGGAAGACGCCCATGTGATGGAGGCGGCGATGCGACGCGCGGCAAAGCTCGTCCGCCCCGTGATGCAGCACGCCGTGGTGCCGTCTTTGCTCGCAGGCGGCGTGATGCGCGACTGCGCCGTGGCACGCCGGTTTAGCCTTCCTGTGATGCCTCCCGAGGCAGAGACCGAGGCCGTGCGGCGCGACATCTCGATCTGCCGCGTGACGGGCTGCGCTCTCCACGTGCAGCACATCTCGTGCGCCGGCACGGTGGAGCTCATCCGCGCGGCGCGGCGCGAAGGCCTGCCGGTGACGGGCGAGGCCACGCCGCACCATCTGCTGCTCTCGTGCGACGACATCCCGCGCGACGACGCCAACTGGAAAATGGCGCCGCCACTTGGAACGCGCGAGGACGTGGCGGCGATCCGCGAAGGCGTAAAGGACGGCACTCTGGGGCTCTTCGCGACGGACCATGCCCCTCACCACGCCTCGCGCAAGCAGGGCGGCTTCGCAACTTCGGCAAACGGCATAGTGGGCCTTGAGACCGCCGCCGCGATAACATGGCATGTGATGGTGGAGGAGGAGGGCATGAGCCCCGCCGACTGGGCCGCTAGGTGGACGACCGGTCCCGCCGCCCTCATCGGCGAGACGCCTTCCGCAAGCAGCTTCACGGTGATCGACCTCAAGGCGAACCGCGCCGTGGACCCGTCTCTCTTTCACACGAAATCATCAAACCAGCCGTTCACCGGAATGCGCTTCTCCGCATGGCCCGTGTGCACGGTGCTAGAAGGAAGGATCACCTGGAATGGACACGAAGTTCTTTGACGCAGCGGCGGGATTCCTGCCGGACGAATGCTTCAACCGCCCCGCCGACCTAGCGATAGTGCTCGGCAGCGGCTGGGGCGATGCCCTCACATGCGACCGCACGATCGCGCGTTTCTCGTATGCCGACATCCCGGGCCTTGGCGCGGCCACGGTGGCAGGCCACGCGGGCGAGTTCCGCCTCTACGAGCGCGCCGGACGCCGCATCGCCGCGTTCTGCGGACGCCGCCACTGGTACGAGGGCGTGGGCTGGGAGGCAGTGGTGCTTCCTGTGGAGCTCTTCAGGAGAATGGGCGGACGCAAGATCCTGCTCACGAACGCGGTAGGCGGGCTCAATCCCGCGCTGCGTGCGGGAGACTTCGTGATTTTGCGCGACCATGTGAACACCGTGGGCATCAATCCGCTGATAGGTCCGCACAATCCCGAGTGGGGCGCGCGGTTCCCCGACATGACGGAAATCTACACGCAGCATCTGCGCGACGTGCTGCACGGCGCTGCGAACAGGCGCGGCCTTCGCGTGATGGAGGGAGTGTACGCGTTCACGTCGGGTCCGGCATTCGAGACGCCGGCGGAGATACGCGCGTACGGACACCTTGGCGCCGACGTGGTGGGAATGAGCACCGTTCCCGAGGCCGTGTTCGCCCATGCGTGCGGAATGCAGGTGGCCGGGCTCTCGCTCGTCTCCAATCTCGCGGCCGGCATATCGGCGAAACCGCTCTGCCACGAAGAGGTGATTGCCGCGTCTGCTGCGGCGAAGGGCGTGATGGCCGGCCTCCTCGACGACTTCGTGACGTCATGCTGATTATCCGCGCGGCCTTCGCGCGGCAAGTGGCGGAGGGTGAGAGATTCGAACTCCCGGACCACGTGAATGGTCAACGGTTTTCAAGACCGCCGCGATCGACCGCTCCGCCAACCCTCCTGAAAGGTGCGGATATTATACAACAATTGAGGCATGTAAGGCAAGAGCGCAGCTGAAGAGTTTTATTGCGCGGTTCAAGATCAAAGAAGGAGAGCAAAAATGCTGGCAATGTTTCTTGCGGCGTTCATCGCGGTGGATGGACCGGTACCGAAGGGCGACGACAATGTGTGCGACACCGCGAGGTTCGTGAAGACGTTCGAGTGCGGCGGCGAAGTGCGCTGCGCCACATGGACGGTTTCTGGCCTTGGCGTGTTCCGCGCGTACATGAACGGCGGCGAGGTGGGAGCGGATGACTGCCTGAAGCCTGGCTTCACGCACGTGGCGAAGCGCCGCCACTCGTTCTCGTACGACGTGACGCCGCTTGTGAAGAAGGGCCGCAACGTGCTTGCCGCCGAAGTCTCCACTGGCTGGTGGCGCGACGCGATCGTGAGCCGCCGCGGGAAGATCTCCAGCTTCTGGGGAGTTCTCGAGATCGAGAAGGCGGATGGAACGAAGGTCTCGATTCCCACCGACACGACATGGCGGGGATCGTACGGCGGAAACGTGGTGCACGCCACGATCTACTGGGGCGAGACGTACGACGCGCGCGTCGACGCGTCGTGGCACGCGACCGGCGATGTTGACTGGCCTTGCGCGAAGATCAACGGCGAGTTCAAGGGAGCTGTCACGCCGGTGGAGGGACGCACGGTGAAGACGCGGCGCGACCTCGCGCTTGCGCCTCGCGAGATCTACGTGTGGAAAGGCGCGGAGGGCGCGTCGAAGGATGCGCACGGGAAGGCGAAGGTGCTGCGGCGCTACAGGGACGGCGAGCGCATCGTCTTGGAGCCTGGCGACGAGCGGCTTGTGGTGGACTTCGGGCAGAACGCGGCAGGCGTGCCGGAGATCGTGGCAACGGCGCACGCCGGGACGAAGCTCACCGTGCATCCCGCCGAGATGCTCAACGACGGCAACGGCGAGAAGAGGCGCGGCAACGACGGGCCTGCGGGAAGCGCGTACTTCGCAAACTACAGAAGCGCGAGAACGGCGATCACGTACAAGTTCGCGGGAAGCGGGAAGGAGAAGTACAGCCCGTCGTTCACGTTCTTCGGCGGAAGATACTTCTCGTTTGCGACGACGGCGAGAGTGGAGATCGAGAGCCTGAGGTTTCTGCCGATGATGTCCATAGCGCCAGAGGACGAGACGGGCACGATAGAGACTGGGCGAGAGGACCTGAACCGGCTCATCTCCAACTGCGTGTGGGGCATGCGCTCCAACTACCTCTCGGTACCGACGGACTGCCCGCAGCGCAACGAGCGCTGGGGATGGTCGGGCGACACGCAGGCGTTCGCGGGGGCGGCGGTGTACGCGGCGGACGTGTACGGGTTCCTCTCGAAGTGGATGACGGACATGCGCGATTCCCAGGTAGGCGGCAACAACAAGTACGCTGGCACCTTCAGCATCATGGCGCCGATGTCCGGCGAGCGCGGATACATGATCGGCTGGTCCGACGCAGGCGTGATCGTGCCGTACACGCTGTGGCGGCAGTTCGGCGACGCCGCCGTCGTCAAGGCGAACTGGGAGGCGATGCAGAAGTTCATGGCGCTTATCGACCGCACCGACTGGACAACGCCACTCGGCGAGAACCAGTGCGCCGACTGGCTCGCGCCCGCGCGGTACGAAAGCTGGCGCCGCGGCTGGGGTGCGCCGTACGCCGCGAAGCCGTTTTGGGACGGCGAGACGAAGGCGGACCACATGCAGTACTGGGACATGCTCGGCGCCTGCTTCCACATAAGCGACCTCAGGATGATGCGCGAGATGGCGCGCGCGATAGGCGACGAGAAGTCCGCCAAGGCTTACGCCGCGCGCGAGGCGAAGTCGGTCAAACGCTACCGCGACCTCTTCCTCGACCACCGCGGCAGGCTCGCGGAGCGATATCGCGACATGCAGACGCCCGCGCTCTTCCCGCTGTGGCTGGGGCTCTTCCCGTCGAAGGACGCCGAGGCCGCGGCGAAGGCCGATCTCGCCGCCAGCATCAGGCGCGGCAACTTCAAGATAGGAACGGGATTCCTCGGAACGCCGATTCTGCTCGACGTGCTGGCGGACGTGATGGACGATCCTGAGCTTGCGTATTCGGTGCTGCTGCAGCACGAGTGCCCGGGGTGGCTCTTCTCCGTGGACCAGGGCGCGACGACGATCTGGGAGCGGTGGGACGGCTACACGAAGGAGCGCGGGTTTGGTCCGGTGGCGATGAACAGCTTCAACCACTACGCCTACGGCGCGGTGATGGGATGGATGTACCGCACGATGGCGGGGATACGTCCCGGCGAGAAGGGCGGGTACGCAGAGTTCACGCTTGCGCCAAGACCCGACAGGCGCGTTGGCTTCTGCAGGGCCTCATACCGCACGAAGTTCGGCGAGGTGAAGAGCGAGTGGCGCTACTTGCCGGACGGCGGCCTTGAATGGAAGTTCGCGATTCCGCCCGGCACCAGGGCGAAGGTGACGCCTCCTGGCGGCAAGGCCGAGACGCTTGGACCGGGCGACTACGTGCGCACAATCCACGCCCGTTAATTTTCTCATTTTCCATCTTGTGCGTCTAGCGCCGTTTTGATATACTATTTGCCGCTTTTTTCGAGAGGCAGGTGCTTCTCATGGAAAAGGCAAGTACAACAAGGAAACATCATGGAAGCATACGCTGTACTCGAAACCGGCGGCAAGCAGGTGCTTGTGAAGACCGGCGACAGGATCGAGATTGAAAAGCTCTCGGTCACCGAAGGCGAGGAGGTTGTCCTCGATACCGTCTGCGCCGTTTCTGACGGCACGACGCTCAAGGTTGGCGCGCCCTACGTGGAGGGCGCCAAGGTCACGCTCACGATCGTCGCTCCCGCCAAGAAGGGCGAGAAGGTGATCAACTTCAAGGCCAAGCGCCGCAAGGGATACCGCCGCACGGTGGGTCATCGCCAGCAGTACACGGTCGCGACGGTCAAGGCCATCGCCTAAGCGCAGAAAGGATAAACGACAATGGCAACTTCCGCATCTGCACGCAACGGCCGCGACTCGAACCCCAAGTATCTTGGCGTCAAGGCCTACGACGGCCAGCTTCTCAAGGCCGGCTCGATCATCGTCCGCCAGCGCGGCACGAAGATCCATCCCGGCGCAAACGTTGGCTGCGGCCGCGACTTTACGCTTTTCGCCCTTAAGGACGGCAAGGTGAAGTTCGTCACGAAGAAGACCGGCAAGTACGCGACGATCGTCCCCGTCGAGGGGTGAACGAGAACAGCGAGATCCGGCCCCGCGCCGGAATGAGAAGGCGCGGGGGTGATCCCGCGCCTTTCGCGTTGAAGTCAATGTAATTAAATTGTTTTCGGCTGCTCGGCATGCCGGGACGAAGGAGTGAAAGAGATGCCTAAGGAAAAGAACGTCGGAAAACGAATCAAGATGTTCCGCGACAAGCTGAAGATGACTCTTGGAGATCTGGCGGCGAAGAGCGGCGTGACCGTGGCCACGATAGCGTCCATTGAGGATGGCGAGGTGCTTCCCGCGCTTGGCGTGCTGACGAAGCTCTCCCGCGCGCTCGGGCAGAGGCTGGGCACGTTCATGGACGACCAGTTCAAGCCGGACCCGATCATCACGCGCGCCGTGGACCTCGAGGCGGCGAAGGTGGCCGCGGAGGGCGCTAACACGCTCGGCTACGCGTCGCATTCGCTCGCGCTCGGCAAGCCCGACCGCCACATGGATCCGTTCCGCATCGAGTTCGCGGCGGACGGCGTGGACGAGGTGTCGTCCCACGAGGGCGAGGAGCTGATCATCTGCATCGCCGGCGAGGTGGAGCTCACCTACGGCTGCGATAAGACCGTTCTCGGCCCTGGCGACACCGCCTACTACAACAGCGTCGTCAAGCACGGTCTGCGCGCCGTTGGCGGCAAGCCCGCCTCGATCTACGGCGTGGTGTTCATGCCTTTCTGACGCTTGCGACATTTTTTTCCATTTTGCACTTGCATTCTTGGGTGCATTATGAGATAATACGCCCGCAACGGACAAAGCAAAACTTCAAACCTCAAAAAGGAACTTCAAATGAAGAAGAACACAAAAGGATTTACGCTCGTCGAGCTGCTGGTTGTGATCGGCATTCTCGGCATTCTGATGGGTGCGCTGTTCCCCGCGATCAGCGCGGCCATGCTCAGCGCCAACACTTCCGCCATGGCCATGCGTGGACGCAACCTCTTCGTTGCCATCACGCAGACGAACACGGAGCGTGAAGGTGCGGGCCTTCCCAAGGTTTGGCCGAACCAGAACACCGATGGCATGGACGACGACGACAAGAACCTCGTTGGCGCCTCCACGACGACCGACTACTTCAAGTACCTGTTCAACATGGAGCAGTACGGTCAGACCGAGTGGCAGCCCTATGTCAGCTGCGACATCGGCGTGCTTTCCGGCGCGGGCGTTCCTGGCATGGCCGGCAAGACTCTCGAGAAGGGCAACATCGCGTGGGTGATCATCCAGAACCTCGGCGACGAGGTGGAGGACGTCATCCCCGTGCTCGTCTCCAGAAACGTCGACTTCAACACGCTCAGCGCCAGCCTCGCCACCTATGACGGCCAGAGCACCACGCCCATCACCGTCGGCAACGGAACCTACTCCGCGCCGTTCGGCAACAAGGCCTGGGTGCTTGTCCGCAAGGGCGGCGCCTCTCAGGTGATCAAGGCCAAGTACTCCAAGCTCACGGTCGTGTTCAACCATCAGGGCTTCGACAACTCCGCGCTGACGAACCCGATGAAGTTCATGGACCTCTAACTAGTTGCAGGTATCTGTAGCCATAGATCTTGCGCTTGACCGGCTGTTTACCTATTTGGTGCCGGTCGAACTCACGGAGAAGCTGCTCGTTGGGCAGCTTCTCCGCGTTCCATTTGGGGGACGCATCGTGCGTGGCTTCGCGATGTCGCTAAAGGACGACGCCGAGGTCGCGGATGGCGATGAGCGCAAGTTCAAGCTGAAGCCGGTGATGGCGATTGAAGACGCCTCGCCGTTCTTCTCGCCGAAGCTTCTTGAGCTCGTGAAGTGGATCGCCGGCTATACTTCATCTCCGATCGAGACTACGCTCAAGGCCGCTCTGCCGGCTGCGGTTCTTAAGCCCACGATGAAGCCGAAGGAGCTTCTGTACGTGGATGCGCGCGACGTCTCCGGCGAGGATCTCACGCCCCACCAGCAGAAGCTGCTTGCGGAGATACGGCGCGTTGGAGGCGGCTGGATGCAGCAGCTCGTGCGCGAGTTCAAGACGTCGCCTTCGACGCTGCGCGCGATGGCCGAGAAGGGCACGCTTGAAATAGCGCCGCGCGCGCAGCGGCGAGATCCGCTGGCCGGGCGCAGCGTGATGCCAACGCGTCCGCTGCAGCTTAACGACGAGCAGGCGGCGGCCTTGAAATCGGTGATGAAGGCCGTGCCGGTGGAAGGGGGAGCGGCGGCCGATCCGCGTCCCGTGCTGCTGCACGGCGTGACGGGGTCGGGCAAGACGGAGATTTACCTGCAGGCCATCGCGTCCGTGCTGGATACGGGGAGGGATGCGATAGTGCTCGTTCCCGAGATCGCGCTCACGCCGCAGACGGTGCGGCGCTTCGCGGGACGCTTCGGCGAACAGGTGGCGGTGCTCCATTCCGCGCTTTCGGACGGCGAGCGCTACGACGAATGGCAGCGCATACGAACTGGCGCCGCGCGTGTGGTGGTGGGTCCGCGCAGCGCCGTCTTCGCGCCCGTGCGCTCGCTTGGGCTCATAGTCGTGGACGAGGAGCACGACCCTTCGTACAAGCAGGGCGAGACGCCGCGCTACCACGCGCGCGACGTCGCCGTTGTGCGCGCGCGCCTTGAGGGCGCCGCGGTAGTTCTCGGCAGCGCCACGCCCTCGCTCGAGTCGTGGCGCAACGCCCAGACTGGCAAGTACGCGCTTGTATCCGTGAAGAACCGCGTTGCGGGCCGCACTCTTCCCGCGGTGCATCTCGTGAACATGGAGGAGGAGGCCGCGCGCACAGGCCATGCGCCGATCTTCTCGGCGCCGCTTCTAGACGCCATCCACCTGCGCCTCGAGCGCGGCGAGCAGACGATTCTCTTTCTCAACAGGCGCGGCTATTCGCGCGTTCTCGAATGCCAGAGCTGCGGATGGACGGCGCAGTGTCCCGACTGCTCGGTGCCGTACACCTACCACCAGGCGGACCGCTGCCTGCGCTGCCATGTTTGCGGCGGTTGGACGCATCTGCCGTCCGAATGCCCAGACTGCAAGGCAGGCGACTTCTCCTACACGGGCGTGGGCACGCAGCGCGCCGAAGCCGCGCTCAAGCGCTGCTTCGCCCATGCGCGCGTGCTGCGCATGGACGCCGACTCCACATCTCGCCGCTTCTCGCACGACGACATCCTCTCTACCTTCCGGGCCGGCAAGGCGGACGTGCTTCTTGGCACGCAGATGATCGCGAAGGGGCTCGACTTCCCGAACGTCACGCTCGTTGGAGTGCTGAACGCCGATACGTCGCTTCATCGTCCCGATCCGCGCGCAAGCGAACGCACCTACCAGCTTCTCGCGCAGGTGAGCGGACGCGCCGGGCGCGCCGAGAAGCCGGGCGAAGTGTATCTGCAGACGTTCTCGCCGGACGCGCCCGCCATCGCCGCCGCCGCGTCGGATCGCGGCTTTGCCGCATTTGCGGAGGACGAGCTTGCCGCACGCCGCGAAGCGTACCTTCCGCCGTTCTGCCGTCTTTCCACGCTTGTCTTCCGCGCGACGGACGAGGCGTTGGCGTCGGCCTGGGCCGAGCTCTATGCAAAGTCGCTTGCCGCCTGGGCCGCCAAGTTCAATTCTTCGCACGGCGCGGCGCTGTTCCGCGTCTCGGAGTCGGCCGAGGCGCCGCTTGCCAAGGCAGAGGGCTGGTTCCGCTACCAGGTGGTGATTCGCGCGCCTTCCACGAAGGACATCGTGAAGGCGGTGAAGTGGATTGAGGCGGAACGTCCCGCACCCAAGGAACTCCGCATCGCCTTCGATGTGGACGCAATTGACCTCGCCTAGTGAATGTTGCCAGTGTGAAAATGTTGCCAGTTACCAATTCCAATTTCCAATGAAGGAGGCCGCGTGATGGAACGATTGGGAACTGGCAACATTGGATTTGGCAACACTTCCACATTGGCAACATTAACCAACGACCGAATCGCTCCCATGGTGGGGCGAGGCGTCCCGCCGAGCCGCCCGCCGCGTGAAAATTCCCGTCCCCAACTCCGCCGGAAAATGGTATAATGTGCGCAATCCAGAAAGGTCCCTTTGAACAACAAACTAACCGATACAGCAATGGCTGAACCAGAAACCCAGAACCAGATTGTCGTCTATCAGCCGAACGAGACCGTCCGGCAGGACGTGCGTCTTGAAAACGATACCGTGTGGCTGACGCAAGCACAGTTGTGCGACTTGTTTGGGGTTGTGAAGTCGAATGTCTCATACCACCTCAAGAACATTTTCGGGACGCATGAACTTGACTATGGGGCAACTGTTCAAAAAATTCGAACAGTTCGAACAGAGGCCAAGTTCATCCGCCGGGCGAAGAAGGAGCTGATCGTGATCGACGCCTATCCCGGTGTGGCGAATGGGGAATGTTGCCAGTGTGTAAATGTTGCCAGTGGCCAATTCCAATTTCCAATTGAGGAGGCGGCATGATGGAACAATTGGAAACTGGCAACATTGGAATTGGCAACACTTCCACATTGGCAACATTAAACAACGACCGCTTCATCATCGTCGATCAGAAGGAGATATTCTGGACGGGCGCGTCGCTCAAGGACGCGGGCCGACTGACCTTCGCCGCGGCGAGAAAGAATCACGATGCATTTATCTTACCGATGGTGAGACAATTCTACCGAACGGAGGCGGCATGAACAGCGATAATTCAGAGACAGGATTACAGATCGTACAATCGAATGATGATCAGATGGCGTTCTCGTTGCTTCTTGCTGATATAAAGGCGATCATCAAAGAAGCGAGAAGTGCTGCATACGCAGGGATAAATGCCGTTCAGATGGACCAGAATTGGAAAATCGGCAAAAGGATTGTCGAGGAAGAGCAAGGTGGAAGGATTCGCGCCGAATACGGGAAAAGAACGATTGCAGAACTTTCCGCACATTTGTGTGCAGAATTTGGCGAGGGGTATTCGGAGCGAAATCTGCGAGATTTCCGCGCTTTCTATGTCATTTTCCCCGATAGCGAGATTTGGCACACGCGTGTGCCAAATCTCAGTTGGTCTCATTTTCGGTTGATAATGCGCGTGTCCGACCCGGTTGCCCGTGAGTGGTACATAAACGAGGCGTCCAACGAACATTGGGGAGTACGAACACTGGATAGGAACATATCTACCCAATACTACGAGCGGCTGCTCCTCTCGCAAGCCGACAGACTTCCAGTCATCGCGGAAATGAAGTGTAAGACGGCGGCGTTTCAGAAAGACAAACTGGAATTCATCAAGAATCCGTCAGTGCTTGAGTTTATTGGCCTTCATGGGAAGCAGGGACTTGTCGAAGACGATCTTGAAAAGGCGATCTTGACCCACTTGCAGGAATTCATGCTGGAGCTGGGGAAGGGGTTTGCGTTTGTCGAGTCGCAGAGGCTTGTTCGAACGGAATGCAATGATTATTTCATCGATCTTGTATTCTACAACTTCATGCTGAAGTGCTTTTTCCTGATAGATCTGAAGATGTCCCGGATAACGCATCAGGATGTCGGACAGATGGATATGTATGTCAGGATGTACGACGAACTGGTGAAGCAGGAAGATGACAACCCCACGATTGGCATTGTCCTGTGTGCCGACACAGATCCAGACATAGCGCGCTATTCGATCCTCAAAGGCAACGAGCGGCTGTTTGCGACGAAATACAAACTTAATCTGCCTACGCCGGAAGAATTGACGGAAGAAGTGGCTAGACAAAAGGCGACGCTGATGATGCAGTTCTCTGAGAAAGGGACAACGAAGTGAACAACCTATGCCAACAGTATCGCTCCGCGAAGATGGGTGCGGAGATCATCCCTGGTATTCTTGATTCAATCCGCAAGGCGACGTCGGATCGGCGGGAATACGGCAAAGGCAAGAAGGCGGTACGAGGATCTGGCGCGAAGGCGATGGTGTGAAAAGGACATATTCCTTACGCCCAAATCGCCAGTTGGTAACTGACGAAAATGTATTCAGCCTATGTTGTATTCACTTGAAATGACAAAATGGCATTTCAAATGGATGTCAGTGTTTTATCTGTATCAAGAAATCAGCGTTTCACCCCACCCCGTAGAACGGGCTGACAGCCCGCTGTTACAACGCACGGGAGGGCCGCGCTGCTGCGCGGCCGTTGGTAGGGGCGGCGTTCCATCGCCGCCCGCCGAATCGCTCCCGAGGTGGGGCGAGGCGTCTCGCCGAGCCGCCTGATGATTGGAAACAACTGTTTGAAAACAACTCGCCTTTGGCGCGCGGGCTAACTCGCCCGCGCCCATTTGCCGATCCTCAAACTGTCACGATTCTGAATGTTCAAGGTGCGCCCTCAGGATAATGTTGTTCTTGAAAGTTGTCTTGGTTGTTTCCAAATTCCAATACGCTTGGATGAAAAACAGAGATGAGCCATTGCCCCCGCCGAGCGGCCCGCCGCCCGAAAATTCCCGTTCCCAAACCCCGCCGGAAAATGGTATAATGTGCGCAATCCAGAAAGGTCCCCTTGAACAACAAACCAACCGATGCAGCAATGGCAGAACAAGATAGTCGTTTACCAGCCGAACGAGACCGTCCGGCTGGACGTGCGGTAATTTGGTGTTGGACTGAATGTGTTTGGTAGAAATGGCAAGAAAAGCGACAAGAAGGAAGGTCAGGTATGACGGAATCGACGCCGTGGATTTGTTCTGCGGCGGCGGCGTGCTTACCTGTGGCTTGCGGCAGACGGGTATCGAAGTTCGCATGGGGGTTGATTTCGATGGCCGCTGTGAATATGCATACAAACACAATAACCATGCCACGTTCCTGCACAAGTCGGTGACGGATGTAACCGCAAAAGAGGTGAGCGACAATTTCCGAGAGGGGCACGTGTCTCTTCTTGCCGGATGTGCGCCATGTCAGACGTTCTCGAAGTACAATCAGAAAGCGACATGGCGCGATAAGAGATGGCTGTTGCTTGACCAGTTTACGAGGCTCGTCAATGAGACACAACCTCAACTTGTCACGATGGAGAATGTCCCCAAACTTGAAGATCAGAAGGTGTTTTCACGATTCACGGACGCACTTCATGATCTTGGTTACCATGTGTGCCATCAAGTAGTGGAATGCCCAAAGTACGGGCTACCGCAATTGCGACAGCGAGTGGTTTTGATAGCGTCGATATTTGGTGATATACAGGTGCCTCCTCCTCCCGAGAATGTACATGTACAAACGGTGAGGGAAATCATAGGTGATCTGCCCGAACTGAACGCGGGTGAATGCGATCCCGATGACCGACTTCATTTCTGTGCGGCGCTTTCGCCGCTCAATATGCGGCGCATCCAAGTCTCGAGACAAGGTGGAACTTGGCGAGATTGGCCAGAGGAACTTGTCGCGGAATGCCACCGCAGGGATACGGGAAAGACTTACGGCGGCGTTTATGGGCGTATGAGCTGGGACAAGCCAGCCCCTACCATGACGACGCAATTCTATGGATTCGGGAATGGCCGATTCGGACATCCTGAGCAGGATCGCGCCATATCCATTCGCGAAGGGGCGATGTTCCAGGGATTCCCGCGAGATTACCAATTTGTGCCAGAAGGGGAGCATGCCAACATTTCACTCCTCGGCAAGATGATCGGGAATGCCGTCCCAGTTCGGCACTGGAAACTGATAGGTGATGTTTTTGTCGCCCATTTGAAAGGTAAGAATTCCCCTGCCGACATTGCGACCTTCACCGCGCAGTATACGAGACTCGCCATCCGTTACAACGAAACCTGGCACGACTGCTTCCTCATCGTCGATCAGAAGGAAATCTTCTGGACGGGCGCATCGCTGAAGGACGCGGGCCGCCTGACCTCCGCCGCCGCGAAGATGGGTGCGGAGGTCATCCCCGGGCTTCTTGAATCAATCCGCAAGGCGACATCTGACCAGCGGGAATACGGCAAAGGCAAGAAGACGGCGTTCGCGGAGGATGAAAGAAGTGTAAAGGAGGCGGCATGAAAGGTTTAGTTTGTAGGCATTTTAGGTTCGCAAAGATGAATGTGGTCGTGAAGCGAGCGAGACAGTTGTTGGATTATGTTTGCATAGAGCTACTGAAGGATGTGAAATAATGAGTGCTAAAGCTTGTAAGATTGTCAAGGAGAGACTAGCGGCAGACAAGAACGAATTGTCTGTATTAGACCTTTTTTGTGGTGTCGGCGGATTTTCATTGGGGGCTACAAGGGCAGGCTTCAAACTTGTAGGTTCTATCGACTGGGATAAAGATGCCATAGAAATGCATAGAATCAATTTTCCTAACAGTCCACATTGGCGGACTGACATCACAAAAATTGCTGGTGATGACATACGGAATAAGTTTGATATCACGCGGTTAGATGGTATTATTGGTGGCCCGCCATGTCAAGGTTTTAGCAGAATGGGGCATCAGCGAGTTGATGATTCACGAAATGATCTGTTCGTGAAGTTCTTCTCCTTGGTTGAAGAGTTGCAGCCTCGGTTCTTTCTTGCAGAAAACGTTCTAGGATTGCTTGATGCGAAAAATAAGCCTCTTGTCGAGAGGGCACTCAATATTGTTCGTCAAGATTACATAGTTTTAGAACCTTTAATTTTAAATGCTAGTGAACATGGCGTTCCAACAACGCGAACAAGAGTGTTCTTTTTTGGATACAAGAGGGATATGGGAGGCACAATCTCTACTGACGATATCCTAAAAGGCATGCGTCGGTCTGCAACAATCACTGTAGCGGATGCGCTTGAAGGACTTCCTGATAAGATTCGTGAGAAGATTAGCAAATCGAATATGAATGGTTGGCGTAAACTTTCGAAGAAGAATTGCCGTCGTGGTTTTTATTTTGATAGGATAGCAGGACACGTACCTGAAGGTGTTGGTGATGTGACGTCTATATTGCGTCTCAAACGGAATGATGAAGTGTCAGGTAATCAGGGCACTATTCACCTACCAAAGGTAAAGAAACGGTGGCATGGTCTTGCTCAGGGAAAGCAAGATAGCATTTCCAAAGCTAGACGTCTAGAGCTTAATGGTTTTTGTCATACGATCCGAGCAGGAACAGGGCGTGATATGGGTAGCTTCCAGTCATTGCGCCCGATTCATCCAACATTGGATCGCGTTATTACTCCGCGCGAGGCAGCGCGGTTACAAAGTTTTCCTGACTGGTTTCAGTTTGACCATACTAAGTGGCAGAGTTTCCGACAAATCGGAAACAGTGTTTGCCCGATATTGGCAGAAAAAATCCTTGCTTCAATCAAAAAGAGAATGGAGGTTAGTAATGGATAAGAATTTCGTAAATGCAACACCGGTAAAATCTTTCTTTGTTGAGATGTTAACACGAGACATCTCTCTTGATGATGCAATTCTTGACTTAATGGATAATTCTGTTGACGGGGTAATGCGAACTATCGGGAAGAAATCTCTTTTGGGGGAGCTACTGCCGTATTCTGGGTATTGGGTTAAGATTACAATAACGGAAGAAAGGTTTGTTATTGAAGACAATTGTGGGGGGATTCCTTGGAAGGTCCTCATAAATTATGCTTTTAGGATGGGGAGATCTCCAGATTTTAAAGACAAGGAGGTTCCTACTGTTGGGACTTTTGGAATTGGTATGAAGCGAGCTATTTTCAAGATGGGAAGGAAATGTTCGGTCTTGACATTTACAGGAATTAAAGATGCTCAAAATTCATCCGCTTGGCATGAAGTACAAATAAACCCAGCCTGGATCGACGATGCCAAAACGTGGGATATTCCTCTACGTACTGTTAGTAAAGGATTATCAGCGGCTGGAACTCGAATTTGTATCGAGAACTTAACAGAGTCTACATCTCGCGAATTTAGTGGGACCACTCCAGAGATACGAGATAGACTTATTCGTAGCATCTCTGAAACCTATGCGCTAATAATTGCAAAGGGATTCAGAGTGTATGTGAATAATGAACTTATTAAACCCCGGCCGATGGCTTTGATGATTAATGACATGGTACAACCATATGGATATTTGAAAGAATTTGGAAAGGTAAGGGTTCAGTTGATTGTTGGTTTGACAGGTCCGTTACAAACAGAAGAAGAGCAAGCAATCAGTGATATGGCACGTGATTCTGCAGCTAATGCAGGATGGACAGTTGTTTGTAATGATCGGGTTGTTTTATATTGTGATAAAACGACTCAAACGGGGTGGGGTGAGTTGCCGGTTCCGAAGTTTCACAATCAATTTATTAAGATAAGTGGAATTGTTTATTTCGAATCTGAAGATGCGCGGCTGTTGCCTACCACAACAACTAAAAGAGGCGTAGATGCAAACAATCGTCTTTATCAAGAAATTAAGAATAAAATGCGCGAAGGAACGAAGAAATTTACAGATTTCACAAATAAATGGAAGGCCAATCTACCATTAATAAAAAGGAAATTGGAATCAGTACCTTTAGTTCCTGTGACTGAAATCAGAAATATACTGATAAATCAAGCAACGAAAGGAACGCCTAGCCAACGTGCGAAGATTGCATCCGTGGGTGTAACAAACGCAGCTAAATACCCAGTGCCAGAAAGAACTACTAGTCGTATAAACAATCGTTTTTGGGTGACGATTGATCCTGATCACATTCCAGACGTTGCTGACTTTCTTGGTTTAAAGAATTGTTCGCCGGAAAAAACTATTGAATGTGCGTTTGAACACGTCTATAGGAAAGGAGTCCAGAAATGAGTTCTGGAACATCACTCCATCCAGCATACCATTTGCGGCCAAACAAAGCGATTGATAGGTTTATGCTTATTGATGTGCTACGAAATATTCCATTGGAGAAACGTAAAAAGTATGAATATATAGGCCTCGGGGGGCCATTCCTAGAAGATTTCAAGATAATGCATCATTATTATCCTGAAATTTCGCTAACATCAATAGAAGAAAATGAGGATACGTTTAAGCGTCAGAAGTTTAATAAAAGTTTCAGGGCCCTTAAATTGGTTAAATCTGACATTGCTTCCTATTTTAGCGAGCATGAAGAGTTCGGCCATCCTTTAGTTGTCTGGTTTGATGGAACTGACTTCCGGCAACGAACCATAGAAAATCTTATCACAATCTTGAATAAATTGCCAATCGGGAGTATTTTGAAGGTCACGGCTCGCGTGAGTTTTGAGACAGAACCGCGATATAAAGAGTTTGCCTCTGAAGTGGTTCAGGCTTTGAATGAATACTTGAAGGGGACACAATTGCCCGATGAAGAAAAAGAGAGATTAGCCTTGGCTGTTCGTAACATATCAGACAAAGTTGTTATAAGTAAAGATGAGATGTGGTTAACTATGCAGACAATACTTGATTACTTGCCAGAAGGTTATGAAAATATGCTGGATGATCAGATTTCTAGGGCGAAACTGTATCACCAAATATTACGAAAAGCTATTTCATCTGTTTATCCCAATACGGGAGACAATATATTTTATTTGCTGTCATCTAATTACTATTCAGATGGGACAACTATGATTAGCGTTACAGGAATGTTGATACATCGCAAAGATTTATCCAAGGTAAGGAAAATGTTTAAATCTTATCAACCGCAAGGTGATCAATTAGTGACTCCTACTAAAATCGATGTTCCCGTGTTATCGATAAAAGAACGAATGGAGCTTGATGCGTTGCTGCCAATGCGAAAAAACGCTGGTAGCCGTTTGTATAAAGTATTAGGTTATAAGATTGACAGTTCACGAGCACGTACAGAAGCTCAATTAACTTTTTACAACGTCTTCCACAAGTATTATCCATTCTTTAGTAAGATTCAATTGTAGAATAATGAAAGGATTCGTCATGATGACAAAGGCAGAACTGATTGATAAGTTGATCGAGTTGTATACCGATCCGAACATTCCTGTCACAGCAGCAGGTGGCATTTTTGCTTTTACCTATGGAGATCTGGTTGTTGACGTCTATAAACCGACGGAGTTAATGAATGCTGCCACTAAGAAAGACGCACGTATAAACAAGCGATATGAGGCGGAACTTGGCAGTGCGTTTAACATGTACCGATATTTTAGGGCGCATCCTGATCAGTTTGTAGGATATAGCACAACGAGGTCACGACAGGGATCAGTTGAAGATTCATATCAACTTATCATCTACGGAGCACCTGGCACGGGGAAGTCGTGGCGGATCAAGAACGACACGAAGGGATGTGAAGTTATCAGAACGACATTCCATCCAGATAGCGACTATTCAACTTTCGTTGGGGCGTACAAGCCGAGCATGGAAGCCGATAAGTATGACACTGTCGTGACGACAGGCGAGAAGAATGCTGCTGGTACGATCAGTAAGAAGGGTGGGCTTGTCCGGCAGAAGCGCATCGTGTACAAGTTTGTCGCACAGGCGTTCCTTGAGGCGTATGTGGCGGCGTGGCGCAAGTGCGCGGAGTTTTTGGCTGCGCAGGACGATGAGGCAAAGAGTGCCGCCGAGCAGTTCCTTGTCATTGAGGAAATCAACCGTGGCAACTGCGCACAAATATTCGGCGACATCTTCCAGCTACTTGATCGCGAGGATGACGGCTATTCGTCGTATGCGATCAAGTCCGATACCGACCTTTGCCAGTTCTTGAGCGAGGCGTTCGGAGAACATGCCGACAAGGGGATTGCGGCTCTCGATCTTGCGGGCGTGAACCTTGGCGACCGTGACGTGACGCCGGATGAAATCAAGAACGGCAAAAAGATGCTTCTACCTCCGAACATGTTCATCTGGGCGACGATGAACACGTCCGACCAGTCGCTGTTTCCGATCGACAGCGCGTTCAAGCGGCGCTGGGAGTGGAAGTACATGCCGATTTGCGACGGCGGCAAGGGCTGGAAGGTCAAGGTCGGCACTGACGAGTACGACTGGTGGACGTTCCTTGAGAAGGTAAACGACCTTGTGCAGTCCTTCACGGAGAGCGAAGACAAGAAGCTCGGCTACTTCTTCTGCAAGGCGGGCGGGGATGGTGTCATCACGCTCGAGCAGTTCGTCGGCAAGGTTGTGTTCTATCTGTGGAACGGAGTATTCAAGGATGCCGGATTCGACGACGATGTATTTGATGACGGCAAGGGCGGCAAGCTCTACTTCAAGACGTTCTTCAATGCCAATGGCGATCCGAACCCGGAGAGCGTGAAGCAGTTTATGAAGAACCTCGGCGTAGGGGTGGTTGCTCCTCCCGCAGAGAGCGCAGGTGGCGCAGAAGGGGGATCGGCAACTGAGCCTTCCGCAGTAGGCGCAGAGACCGCTGAGGGGGGGGGGGTATGACACTTAAAGAATTGAAGGGAGGTAAGAAATATGACAGTCGAAGAGATGTTAACCGCGAAAGAAGGCGAAAACTTCGAGTTCAAGACGGCTGAAAATCGGTTCAGCTACACAGAGCTTCAGAAGTATGCGTCCGCCATCTCGAACGAGGGCGGCGGAAAGATCGTGTTCGGCATTACTGACAAGCGCCCACGGAAGGTCATTGGGTCAAAGGCGTTCGATCAGCCAGAACGGACACGCAAAGGTCTTATCGACAGCCTGCGCATCAACGTTGACTTTGAAGTCTTCAACGAGGGGACGGAAAGCCGAGTGCTGGTCTTTATCGTTCCAGCGAGGCCGATTGGCTTGCCAGTTCAGGTCGATGGTGTGGCATGGTGGCGTGACGGCGACAGCCTCGTTCCGATGCCCGAAGCAGTAAGGCAGAAGATATACGAGGAATCTGGACGGGATTTTTCGGCGGGAATCTGCAAAGGGGCGGTCTGGTCCGATCTTGATTCCAATGCCATTGAGACGTTCCGTCGGGTTTGGATGGAGAAGCGCGGCAACAAACAGATTGCCAATTTGTCGCAGGAACAGCTGCTCCGTGACTGCGAGGCTTTGAACAGAAAAGGCGAAATCACGTACGCAGCGTTGATTCTGTTCGGGACGCACGAGGCTCTGGGAGAATTTCTTGCTAATGCCGAGACGATTTTTGAGTATCGTGTAAGTGAGGCATCAGGGCCTGCAGGCCAGAGGGAGGAATTCCGCCAAGGGTTCTTTGGCTATTTTGACCGTTTGTGGGAATTGATAAACTTGCGTAACCTCAAATTGCCCTATCAGGATGGTTTCTTCCTTTATGATATCCATGCTTTCAATGAACGGGCTGTACGCGAAGCCATTCTCAACGCCATTTGCCATCGTAACTACCAGTTCCCGGGAAGCGTGTTCGTTCGCCAATACAATGATAGAATCGTGTTTGAGAGTCCGGGAGGGCTGCCTTGCGGGATAACCGTAGGCAACATAGTTGATCGTCAAGCAGCCAGAAATCGGCGACTGGCGGAAATTGTCTCCCGGTGCGGTTTGGTTGAACGATCTGGTCAAGGTATGAATCTTATCTTTGAGGAATCAATAAAGGAAGCCAAGGCACTCCCCGATTTCACAGGAACAGATGATAGCATTGTGCGGTTGAGCTTGGGAGCCATGATCACCAATCCAGAAATAATCAGGCTCTTCAAGGAAATTGGCGATGAGACGCTAGCATCATTTTCAACTGATGACTTTCGTCTGGTTCGTTACGTGATGGATGGAATGCTTGTACCACAAGACTTGAATCATCGGATCGCAAGATTGATCGAACTAGGTGTACTGGAGAGAATTGACAGAAAGCATTTGGTGGTTGCTCAGAGGTATTACCAGGCGATAGGGCAGGCTGGAAAATATACAAGACTTCGTGGAATTAGTGACAAGGCGAGTATGGAATTGCTTTGCCAGCACATGAGAAACGAAAATAATCGAGGATTGCATTTGATTGAGTTTGCGCAAGTTCTGCCCGCTTACTCTCCAAGAAAGATTCAGCGTCTGTTGAATGTTCTTGCAAAGGCAGGAAAGGCAAGAGTAGTCGGGAAAACGAAAGGAGCTAGATGGTATCTGATTGATTCTGAATTAACCGTCAATTAACCATTGATTAACCACGTCTTCTGCCTCTAAATCACGAAAAGTTCCATGGGCTGCTGAAAATGTAAGTTTCTGGCGATTGATTGAAAGGTCTATTGACAAGGATTGACAAGAATTACGGCTTACAGCATATAGGTTATGAAGATCATCATTGAAGAGTACCAGTACCCTGTCGAGGTTGTCAAAGACATCCTCTGGGAGGGCGTGTTCCAGACGGTTGACGGCATGGTGTCGATCAACTACGTCGGGTACTACTTCAATCCGCGCAAGGAGGTGAACGATTGCGTGTTCATCCTTCCGAAGGTTTTGCTTGCAGAAGGCCGGGACAAAAAGGACCGGGTGTTCGGCAAATATGCGCCAGAAGACATTGTGAACGTGGACGCATCCTCTCCCTTGACCGCGGTCGAGCGCGAATTCATCTACAGATTCTCGGTATGGATATACCGTGCGCTCTGCGTATTCCGCAAGGCGAATCCCAAGTCGGGGATAATCTATCAGCGGCAAGTCTCGACGATGGGCAAGGGTAAACTCCGAAAGTCCACCACACTCCTTGACGTTCTCCTTTCCTTGCTCCAGTTCCAGAAGGACAACCGGGACTTCTTTCTTTTCACGATCAAGAATCTCCACTCTGGCTTCAACAAGATCAACTGGACTCGGACGATTGCAACGACCAGCGCGGTCGTGGACGCCGGGTGTCCGGTCTATCTGAAACCGATAAACAAGCGGCGGATAGTCAATTTCGACGAGGAGCTGCTTGTCATATTCTACTCGATCCTGAACCACATACATGAGCAGTTTGGTTTCCCCGCGCCTATCGACATGGGCTATGAACTTATAACGGGCAGGAGATTCGACCGCTACTTGAACGGCTATGGGAAGACCCGGCTCAATGCGATAAAATACAAATACTTTTCAGATGTCGCGTTGCGGCTCTGGGAGTTGTGCATGGCGTTCTTCGACCAGCCGAGGCAGATAGACATCAAGACAGACCGGCGGGAATACCTTCTTGCAAAGAACTTCAACATCGTGTTTGAGTCAATCATCGACGACCTTGTTGGCGACAAGAACATCCCTGCGGGGTTGAAGGAGCAAGAGGACGGCAAACGGGTGGATCACTTGTATCGCTACCAGGGCCTCATCACCGATGAGCCGGACAAGGAAGTCTATTACATTGGCGACAGCAAATACTACAAGTACGGTAACCCAATCGGACGCGAGAGCGTGTACAAGCAATTCACGTACGCCCGCAATGTCATCCAGTGGAATCTCAATCTTTTTCTCGACAATCCTCCCGATGAGGCTTCGCAGAAGGATGTGGCGGCCTACGGAAAATTCGGCAAGCTGCGCGATGACATAACGGAGGGATACAACGTCATCCCCAACTTCTTCATCAGTGCGCGAATGGTCAAGGACGCCGCAGGCCGGCTCAGTTATGCCGATGACATACATGAAGCGGACAAAAAGGCAACGGTTTACAATTCACGGCAGTTCGAGAATCGGCTCTTCGACCGCGATACGCTACTTGTTGCTCATTATGATGTAAACTTTCTCTTCATAATTGCACTCTACGCGCGAGAGAATCCAATTCAGAGGGCGAAATGGAAGTTTGGGATTCGTCGGATGTTCCGTGAGAAGATTCAGGCGATGTTGAAGGAGCGCTTTAATTTTTATGCAATGACGCCGAAAGCCGATGTGGACGCCGAGCAGTTTTTGCGTGAGAACTTCCAACTTTCTCTTGGTAAGGTTTATACACCCTATGGGAACAATGGTGTTCACTCCTATTATTCGCTGGCGCTTGACAAGGATGCCAAGTTCAAGGATGAGAATGACGCTGTTATGGGACGTCTGGAGCAGGGATTTAAGATTGCGGAATGTCCCTTGGGCGTCGATCCGGCAACAGTCGTTACAGGAGAATCGCCGGTTGCCACGCCTTCAATCCCGCTACGATTCCTCACGCATCACTGGATCGAGAATTACCTTGAGAAATATTTTCTCGTTGGGTGCTACAAGGATGCCACTCATCGTAGTTGGATTCTAGGCCGTAACAAGTTCAAGCGTGCGGATTTGTATAATGTCCGCCTTGGCAGCCGGGCGGGCGCTGTTGTTGCCAATGCCGCGCTTACGCGAAGTCCGAAGTTCCTCATCCTTTACGATATTAGCGTGCCGACCTCTTACTCAGTTTATCGGATTAAGAATGGCATGAGATGTGAGAAGGCGAAAATGCTCAAGATGGGGTATAGCTCTGCCAAATGTGATTATTACTGTTATGTTCTTGAGGAAGAGGTGACACTTGGTGATCTTGACATTTCGGCCCTTATTGCAGAACGTAAACGGGAGGAAGGCGCAGATTTCAAGCCCGGCGCACCAATCTACCTCAAAGGCGGGGAATTGATAGGCTTTAGGAGGTAGCTTATGGCCGACACCAGAAACGATATAAAAAGCAATGGTGCAAATGACGCTTTGTTTTTCGACGGGCATGGAATTGAAGGCACTGGACGTATTACCCATCCTAAAGTATTTATCTCGTATTCATGGACGAGTAAAAAACGTGCTGTGGCACTTGCAGATCGGTTAATATCGAACGGAGTTCAAGTTGTCATTGATGTATATGATTTGAAGGAAGGCATGGACAAATATGCCTTTATGCAAAAGATTGTCAATGATGATTCTATAGAGAAGGTTCTTATTCTCTGTGATAAAACGTATAGGGACAAAGCCAACAAATTCAAGGGCGGTGTCGGTGATGAGGCAATGATAATTTCTCCGGAGATTTATGGAAAAGTAGACCAGCAAAAGTTCATCCCAATCGTTCTGGAAAATGAAGAGGGGAAGCCTTGTCTCCCAACCTTTGCCAAATCCCGTATCTACATAGATTTCAGTGATCGGCAGAAAGAAGCAAATGCTTTCGAGCAGCTTGTTCGTAATCTGTGGGGAATGCCTGACAGGCGGAGGCCAGAACTTGGAAAACGTCCGTCATGGTTGGATGGCGAGTCCGTCGACACCATAGTGTTGCAAGATCAGATCCACACCTTGGATGATGTGATTCGAATCTCTCCCGATCCGGATTCAATACTTCATAGATCAGCATTTGAGTTTACGAACATCTTGAACAAAATAACGAAAGGCGGTGATGCGGATTTTAACTTGGTAAGCGCCATCAAGGATACGGAGCCTGTTCGCAACTGCTATATTGATCTCGTGGAACGGTTGATTCAAGTTGATGGGATTTCCGGCGAACACATTGGATCGCTTATTGAAGCCCTCTACAACGGAATCGTCTGCCATGATTTTGCAGTTTCAGAATGCTTCCATTTTTTCTTCTGGGACATATTCATATGTACTGCAGCATTGCTGCTGTGCTACGAGAAATACGGATATCTCCATCAGCTTCTTGACCGTACATATTTTCTTAGAGACATAATCGGATCGAATAACGATCCTAGGGCATACACGTTTTCACGCTTCCGCCAATACATACGCAATCTTGAGGGATACTATAAGCAGCAAATCAATCCTCGTTTGGTTTCTTTGGCGGCTGATATGCTGACCAAAAGAGAACACGGACAATGCATAACAATGCGAAACCTTGTTGTGGCAGATACAACTCTTGCGCATCTTGCGATGTTGTATGGAAAAGCGGATTTCACATGGTATCCTGCGTTAGCGCCATATTCGGATTATGCTGGATATGGTCTAATCTGGGAAAGACTCCCGTCGATGACATTTTGCCGTAAGCTATTCCCCTTGTTCGATGTCAAATCTTTTGAAGAGTTTAAGTTAGCCATAAAGGAGATGTCGGACGCATGGAATGCCGCAGAAGTAATCCAGCGGTCTAGTATTTGGTTTGGTGGCATTCGACCAGTATTAGGGGATGGTGATTTTGAAAAGATTGGGACTTTGCCATGAAACATATGATGACAGACTTACTGTGGCTGAGAAATTTGGGGCTGTATGGGGATGGAACTGCACAACCGGAGAATTGGAATACATGCATCGACTGCGAGGATTTGACTACAAGCGGCCATTCTTCTACATGGTGACGCTGAAGCGGCTGCCGGAGCTGGCGGCCTTCTCGCGGATTTCGGACGAGGCGGAGCCGCGGGGATGGCGGCGGACGGGGCCGCCGCCGCAAAACGGGCCGGCACCGCAAAACGCGCAGGGGCGGCAGTGCTGCCTTGTTGAAAATGAAATCACCAAGGCATTCGCGCGGGTGATTCGCGAATTCGCCGCGAAGTGGTGGGGGCTTTGGCCGATAGATTGCTTTGTGATCATGCCCGATCATATTCACCTGCTCATTCGCATTAAGGATACAGGCGATCAGATGCCGCTGGGGAGCTATGTTTACCAGCTGATGAAGGCGCTGGCGGTGGAATACTGGTGCCTGACGGGGCAGGCCGGGATGGCGGCGGACGGGGCCGGCACCGCAAAACAGGCCGCCGCCGCAAAATTGGATGGTGCCGGACGGGGCCGGCACCGCAAAACGGGGTGCGCGAGGCGAGAGTCTTGCGGGGGCGGCCTCGTCCGCCACCATCCCCCCTGTCTTCGAGCGGGATTGGCATGATTGGATTGTGAAGAAGGAGGGCCAGCTCGCGGCCTTTACGCGTTACATTCGCGAGAACCCGGAGCGGGCTTGGCTGCGGCGGCAGAATCGCCAGTATTTTGGCAGGGTGCGCAAGGTTTCTTTCCTTGGCCGCGAGTGGTTCGCCTACGGCAATCTGGCGATTCTTGATCTGCCGATGCTTATGGCGGTGAAGGGGCATCGTGCAACGAAGCCGGGCACACCCGAATGGAATGCGCTTGTGGAATCATGCTCGCGCATCGGGCCGGGCGGCGCTGGCGTGGGCACGTTCATGAGCCCGCTGGAAAAGAAATGTGGCAACGCAATCGCCAAGGCTGGCGGGAAGTGGATCGTTCTCTCGCCGGAAGGCTTTGGCGAGCGATGGCACCCTCCGCGCGAAAAGGAGCGCTTCTGCGCCGAAGGGCGAATGCTTTTCCTTTCGCTTTGGCCGCCGATGGAGCGGCAGCCCACGAAACAGGAGCTTTACCAGCGCTGCCATGAGATGGGCGATATTGTGGTGGAGGGGTTAATGGTGCCGGACGGGGCCGCCGCCGCAAAACGCAAGGCGGCGGACGGGACCGCCGCCGCAAAACGGGCCGGCATCGCAAAACGGGCCGGGGCGGAAGGGGGGATTTGGTATAATCTTGGCGGAGGTTTGAGATGGACCATGCGGAGATGAGTTCAAAAGAGCTGCTTGAGATGCTTAATGATATCGACGAGCAGGATTGGTTGAGGCTAAATCGCTTCGTGATGACACCTCACGGTCGATTCTCGAGACCGTTTGCTCGTTTTCGAACGAGCCCGGTCTTGGCGGCGGCGTGATCCTGATTGGCGTCGCGGAGAACAAGACAGGTGACAGACCTCAATATAGTGTTGATGGCGTCGCCAATCCCGACAAGGCGCAACTTGATCTTGCCACGCAATGCAAGAGCGTATTCAATACGCCCATCTACCCGACCATCAAGGTTGAGAAGATTGACGGCAAGGCCGTTCTAAGGGTCATTGTTGATGAGCAGCCTTTCGGGCGGAAGCCAGTGTACTTCAAGAAGGAAGGCCTCCCGAAGGGCGCCTATCGTCGGATCGGAAGTGCCGATCTCGTGTCGACCGAGGAAGACCTCTGGCGATTCTACGAGGATCCTGATAGCAAATACGACGAGACACCGGTCAAGTACTCGTCCATTTCCGATGTCGATGAGCGGGCGGTGCGGCGTTATCGACAAATGCGGAAGAAGGTTGATCCAGAAGCAATCGAGCTCGAGTACGAGACGCCGGAACTGTTGTCCGCGCTTGGATGTACCAGCAAGGAGAATCCGCAGGAACTCAACATGGCCGGCATCCTGCTCTTTGGCAACGAGTTGGCGATCAAGCGGACGTGCGCCAGGGCGAGAGTGGATTACATCCGCATCCTCGGGAATGACTGGCATGCGGTGGCCGATCAGTTTGACGCTGTAGATACGTATGCGCCGATCTTCCTGATGGTGGACAAGTTGATGAGTATCATCTACGGCGAGCTTACCACGCGGCATCGCTTCCACAGTGATTCGATTCAGCCGGAGACGGAGAAGTTCCCCGTCGAGGTGATGCGTGAGGCGATCGTCAACATGCTCATGCATCGCGATTACCGGCATGGGCAATACACGCAAATCATCCGCTACGACAACCGCATTGAAATCTGCAATTCGGGGTGTTCGCTCAAGCCGGACGACATGCTCGGCATGAAGGGCAGCGTCACGCGCAACGACACGATCGCCCGTGTCTGCCACGACACGAAACTTGCCGAGACGAAGGGAAGCGGCATCGACCGCATGTGGCGCAAGATGGTCGAGGCGGGGCTGTCGCGTCCGACAATGGAGTCCGACCGCACGGCGGCGACATTCACGATTCGTCTGCTGCTCTGCCACTTCTTTTCGGAGGAAACGCTCGACTGGCTCAAGCGGTTCGCCGCGTATGAGCTAAACGACAACCAGCGGACGGCGCTTGTCTTTCTGCGGGAAGTCGGTGCCATAGATGCGGTCGCCTACCGACAGCTTACTGGTTGCAAGCCGAAGCTTGTTGCAAAAGAACTGGCTGGCATAAAGGACCAGGGGCTTATGATCCAGAAGGGGCGTACTCGCGGCACCTATTATGTCCCGGCGGGGCGGCTGGAAGAAAGCATTGAGGATGAAAAGCACAAGCTTACATCCCAAGTTATAGCCGAAACTACCACACCTCAGAGCCAAAATGCACCAGCTCAAGAAGAAAATGCACCAGCTCAAGGAGAAAATGCACCAGCTCGAGAGGAAAATGCACCAGCTCGAGAGGAAAATGCACCAGCTCAGTCGATAGGTGAGCACATCCCTAATGCTTTAGAAGAGAGGATCGGCAGGCTCGGTCGCCACGTAAAATCAGGAATATTACAAGATGTCATCGTAGAACTTTGCAAGGTTCGGCCCATGAGCAAGGATGATCTCATGCAGATACTTGCACGCAAGGAGCGAACTATAAAGAAACTGGTGACACCTTTACTTGGCAAGGAGCTTGATTATCTCTATCCAATGATGCCTCATCATCCGAGGCAGGCGTATGTGGCATTGGAGAGGCATCAGAAAGAGGATGTGTCATGACAAGCAAAACAGACAAGGTTGACCATAAGGTGCAGGAAGTCGCACCGCCCAACGCTTGGCGGATAGTGGCTCCGAGAAGCTGCAAGTTTGAATTGCAGGTTCGTGACGAGGAGTTTGCGTTCGGCGGGATCAAGCCCAGTGATGCCATGTTGCTGATGGATGAGACCGGCGACTTTGCATGGGGCGTTCGCCGCGTGTTTCTCGTTCGGCGCGTAGCCGAGGGAAGCATCGTCTATTTTGACCGTCAATGCGACTTTGACGAGCAGCCAGTCGAGTTCGTGGGCGAGGGCGACAAGCGGGCATTGCGGCAGATTGACCTGGATGTCGTCAATGGTGTTCTGCAACGTGTACATCCGCCGCATCCAGCAGACGAGGAAATTCCTGATGACGAGGAATGCATCGGTTGGGATTTCTCGACTGTCTGCGAGATGGTCCCGGCTGAAAACGACGAGAACCGTGTCTATGTGAGAAAGCTTCTAGAAACCATTGTCACGGACGATCTGCTTGGTCCCGCGCAAGGGCCGGAGGAGGAGATCGTCGGGATGAGCGTTCGCGACCGCTACATTCTTGGGCGGTTGGGGCCGCGCAGGGTTGACGGTACGGGAAGTGCCGCCCCTACGGACGAAGAGATTCAGGAAGCGGCCGAATCTCCCGACGAAAACAAGAACGGCAACGAGGATCATACTGAGCATGACGAGGCGAAGACGCCGGGAACGGACATTGCCGAGGAGGAGCCGGAAGAGGATGTGGCCGACACGCTTGATGTCACCCGTTCCAGTTCGCTTGTGCCGTCGTCCATGGGACTGACATTCTGCATCGACGCCTCGCTCCCCGACATCGAGGTTGAGGTGTCGTGGGGCAGCTATTACCGAACGAAGAGCGAGTTCGTCGTACATCCCGAGACGGGCAAGCCGCTCAACTGCTGGAAGCGTGTCCCGTTCGGTGGTAAGAAGGTCATTCATCTTGCCGAAGGGGAGATTCCCGGATACAGTCCCGACGAACGCGTCGGCGAGGATCTCATCTGCGTTATGGGCAATGTGACACGTCCTATCGGCGATTCGCGTCTGGTCACGCTGTTTCTCGTCAACAAGCAGATGGAGCCGAAGGAGAACCGCGATGCCGCATGGCTGTTCCAGCCTGTGATCACGGTTCGCTCTCCCGATGGCAAGGCGATCTTCAAGAAGCGTCCGCTCCAGAATCTCTCGAAGGACGATGCCGAGCTGAAGGCGCTCGACATGATCTATCGCAAGAAGGTCGAGTTCGCGGTCGGACACAACACGTCGATCCATGCGACTGCTTCGGCGGAAAACTATGAGCAGGCCGTTGAAATATCGACCACGCCGATTCCGCATTATGAAGTGCCGACAACGGAAGTCCCCGGGGCGAGCGCGGCGGATCGTGCGGCGTTGAAGGACATCACGACGAACCACAAGCTCAACATGAGGGCGATTGCGGCGGATATGGCTGCAGCCACCCCCGCCGACATCGAGGCGGGGGTTCTCGGGCAGCTGGTCGGCGACTATGCGCTCTGGATCGACGAGCAGAAGGCCAAGGCGGCAACGTCGGAGTTTGATTTCTACCGGAAAGAGGCGAACGACAACCTCAAGAAGTGCGGCGAGATACTTGAACGCCTCAAGAAGGGGATTGAAGTGTTGAAGGCGAATGCCAACGCGCGCAAGGCGTTCGCTTTCGCCAACAGCGTGATGGCCGATCAGCGCGTCCACTCGATCTACTCCCTCAAACGGCGGCAGGGGGTGCCGATTACATTGGATGAAATCGATAAGAACGTTCAGAGCCACGAGTGGCGTCCGTTCCAGTTGGCATTCTTGCTTCTGTCGATTCCGTCCTTGGTCGATCCTGCCCATGCGGATCGTACAAGTCCTTTGGAAGCCTACGCGGACCTGCTGTGGTTCCCGACGGGCGGCGGCAAGACAGAGGCGTATCTTGGCGTTGCGGCGTTCACGATGGCAATTCGTCGCCTGCAGGGTAATTTGGGCGGGTTGGACGCCAGCCGCGGGCTGTCCGTGATCATGCGCTATACCTTGCGACTTTTGACGGTGCAGCAGTTCCAGCGTGCCTCGACACTCCTGTGCGCAATGGAGATCGAACGGCAGAAACATCCTGAGACTTGGGGAACTGAACCATTCACGCTTGGGCTTTGGGTCGGACACCAGACGTCCCCCAATACGTTCGAGGACAGCAAGAAGGCTATTCGCGATGCCCGGAACGGCAGTAATGTCGGCGGCACGTCGCCCGCTCAGCTCTCGACCTGTCCGTGGTGCGGAGCGCCAATCGATCCGCAGCGTGATATCATCGCCGACGACAAGACGCATACGACGACGCTCTATTGCAGCGACCCGCACTGCGCGTTCTCCGAAACACAGGAGCGCGGCGGCATCCCCGTGAAGGTAGTGGACGACGAGATGTACCATCGTCCGCCGACGATGATGATCGCCACAGCCGACAAGTTTGCGCAGATGGCGTGGCGTGGTTCCGTGAGGAACCTCTTCGGATATGCGGAAAAGGAATGTGTACGGCATGGATTGGTCTATCCGGACGACAAGGATTGCAACGGGACGCACGTAAAACCGGCGACACACGCGAAAGCCATTTCGCGGATACGTCCGCCCGACCTGATCATCCAGGACGAGTTCCATCTGATCAGCGGCCCGTTGGGAACGCTGGTTGGGCTTTACGAGACGGTCGTGGACGAGCTTTGTTCGTGGCAGTTGGACGAGAACACGAAGGTCTATCCGAAGATCATCGCATCCACGGCGACCGTGCGCATGGCAGACGAGCAGATTCGTCGTGTCTTCTACCGGAAATGTGCCGTATTCCCGCCGAGCGGCATTGACGTCGAGGATAACTTCTTCTCCGTGCAACGTCGTATTGAGGATCATTACGGACGCGACTATATCGGCATTTGCGCGCTTGGAATGTCACGTCCCGCCGCACTCATCCGAACATACGTGGCGTTTCTCACGGCGGGGCAGACGCTCCTGAACAGCTTTGGCCGATTGGCCGATCCGTATATGACAGCCGTCGGCTACTTCAATTCGCTGCGTGAACTCGGAGGGATGCGCCGTCTTTCGGAGGACGATGTGCAGACCCGTAGCTATCGCGTGACGATGGACAGTCGCGTGGCGCGTCCGGGACTCACGCAGCGGCGTGTCACGATGATCGACGAACTGACCTCGCGCGTAAGCAGCCGCGACATTCCGCAGAAGCTGGCTCAGCTTGAAATTGAGTTCAAGCAGAAGTGGGAGAAGGGCGATACACGAGCCATTGACATCGTCCTTGCGACAAACATGCTCTCCGTCGGCGTGGACGTGGATCGTCTGGGTTTGATGATCGCCAACGGCCAACCCAAGAATACTGCCGAATACATCCAGGCGACATCGCGCGTCGGGCGAAAGTATCCGGGCATCGTTTGCACGGTCTTCGCTTGGGCGCGTCCGCGCGACTTCTCGCACTACGAGATGTTCGAGCATTACCACGCCACGTTCTACAAGCAGGTCGAGGCCCAGAGCGTCACCCCGTTTGCGCCGCGCGCCCTTGATCGCGGTCTGACGGGGGCGATTGTGAGCGAAATGCGCTTGGGCTCTCTGGAACTTGCGCCAAACACGGGAGCTAATGCGTTGAAGTCGGCTGCGGATAGCCGGGCCGCGCATGTTCGGGAGGTGTTCGTAAAACGCGCGAAGAACATCATGCAGAGCATTGAATCGGGCGATGAGATGGCTGCCATGATCAAAGAGAGAATAGACCACTGGGTGTCGGAGGCAACACAGGCGGGGCGAACCCTTGGTTACGAACGGAAGAGCCGCCAAGGTGAAGTCGTGCCGCTCCTTAAGCGTCCGGGGCTCATGGCATGGGACAAGACCACGGTTCCGACATCGATGCGTGAGGTCGAAAGCAGCGTGCGCCTCATCATGGACAAGCGCAAGCTCTCGCCGAGCGAACTCAAATGCTCGCCGTGGCAACATCAGAAGAGTGAGAGTGGGAGTGATGAGAGTGGGAGTGGCGTGAACGGAGAGGAGGCCTGATCATGGGCAACACGTGCAGAGTTGGCAATATTCGTCCGAGTCAGTTGCTGTGGACATACGGACCGGGGGCTATGATTGACCTTCCGAATTTCTCCGTCATGACGATGGGGCTGGATTCTTGGAAGCAGGATCAATGCCATCTGATAGAGGAGCCGCGTCTCTTGGAGCAAGTGCGCAAGATGTGCGGGGCGCAGGTCGAGCGGATGCTTCAGCCGCCTGTCTGCGAAACGGAACTGGACAATCCAAACGATCCGCATTCGTACATCGGCGTTCCTGTTCAGCCGTTTCCGCGTTGGTTCCGTTGCGTCAAGTGCGGCATGATGGCCGAATACGACTCGGGGTTGTTCGACATCAAGGAGAACTTCTACCGCTCGGAACGGACGCGGTTCGTCCATGCGAACTGTCCTAAGGGGCATGGAAAGCCTGTCGATGCAGTGCCGGTACGTTTCCTTGTGGCGTGCAAGCATGGTCACGTGGATGATTTTCCGTGGCGGTGGTTTGTGCACGATGGGCCGTCAGAATGCCAGGGTGCGCTCTATTTCTATGAAAAGGGCGCGTCTCTCCAGACAGAAAACCTGTGGGTCGAATGCAAGGGCTGCGGCAAGCGCAAGTCGCTGGCGAAGGCATTTGGACAGATCGGACAGGAGACGCTTCCGGCGTGTCGCGGGCATCACCCGCACCTTGGATATGACGCAGACAGTTTTTCGGACTGCAAGGAAAAGCTCCGTCCCATCCTGTTGGGTGCGACAAACAGCTGGTTTCCTGTCACTGTTTCGGTTCTCGCGATTCCAACGCGCGATAACGAACTCGCGCAGCTTGTGGCGGACAACTGGACCGCGTTGAACGTGATCACGAGCGTGGAAATGCTGACGACGGCGTTTACGTTGTGGCAGGCGCAGGGACTTTTCGTCGAGTTGCGGTCGTACGGCGTGAATGACGTTTGGGCGGCGATTGAGAAGGAACGCAAGCCCAAGAAGGCGGAAGCGGTCACGGACGAGGACATCAAGGTGCCCGAATGGAACGAGCTGATCAGCGAAAAGCCTATCGGCAAATTCCCGTTCTTCGTGTGCAAGAAGGGGGTTGTGCCGGATGCATTAAAGAACGAGATACGCAAGGTCGTCCTTCTTGAACGTCTTCGCAAGGTCAATGCGCTCGTAGGCTTTACGCGCATCGAGGCGCGGGACGAGTTTGCCGATGACGTAGCGAAACCGTCAGGACTTTGCAAGGGACCGCCGAAGTTCGTTCCCGCGTGCGAAGTCTTTGGTGAGGGGCTCTTTCTGCAGTTCGACGAGAGTGTCATTGCACAATGGGAGACTTTGCCTGCCGTCAAGAAGCAGGAGGCGGAGTTGCGAAAGGCGTATGCGGGGTGGCGCGCGAACAGAGGCCTTGATCCGGCAAAGGGATTTCCCGGGGCGCGTTTCTACATGCTTCATACGATTGCGCATCTGTTCATCCGTGAACTCGCGCTCGAGAGTGGCTACAACGCTGCAAGTATTCAGGAAAGAATCTACGCAAAAGCGGGTGAGAAGCCGATGGCGGGCATCCTGGTCTATACGGCGGCATCTGATTCTGACGGTACCTTGGGAGGTCTGGTTGGATTGGGCGCGCCTGAAAAGCTTGGCGTGATACTGAAGAAGGCGCTTGTCCGCGCCGAGACCTGCTCGTCGGATCCGCTGTGCAGCGATCACAAGAACAAGGCTGACTGGTCGCTGCATGGTGCTGCGTGCCACGCGTGTGCGTTTGCGGCCGAAACCTCGTGCGAGGTCGGCAACCGCTATCTTGACCGATCGCTTGTTGTCCCGACTTATGCCGTCAAGGATGCGGCGTTCTTCAAGGGGGTTGGCGAGTGAAGTCGGTATACGAAATCATCGCGAAGATCGCATCGGAACTGCCGTCGGATTGCATTCGAATGGCGGCGAAAAGTCTTGCCTCCGGCACACCGTGTGACGATGCCGTTTCGCTCTGGGGCGGGCAGTTGGCACACAGAAAGCTTATCGCCGATTTTGGCGCGTCGGCGAGGGCGTCTGGACTTTCTGCCGGTGAGATTGCCGCGGCGCTTCTGTCGGCGGCAACGACTGCCGAGAACTTCTTTGCCGAGAACGCCGTGGACATCCTCTGGACGGGACCCACCACGACGGCTGTCCCCGTGCGCCGGATGGAACAGTCTCTCTGCGAGTTGATAGATTCAGCCCGGGAGAAAGTCCTAATCGTGAGCTTTGTCGCATACAAGGCGGAGAAGGTCTATTCGGCGATTCGTTCTGCGATTGAACGCGGAGTGCGTGTGTCCTTCCTCACGGAAGCGTCGAAAGAACACGGCGGATCGCTGGAAGTTGATCCGGCAGATATACTGAAAAAGAAGTTTCCGGAAGCGGAGTTCTACCGTTGGGACAACGTCGATTCCTCGCATCCCGCAGTAGTTCATGCGAAGTGCGCCATCGCCGATGAAAGCAGGGCGCTTGTCACAAGCGCGAACCTTACAGGCGCGGCGATGGACAAGAACATGGAACTTGGGTTGATGATTTCCAGCCGCCGGGTCTCAAGCCGTATGGCCGCACATTTCGCCGCGCTTGTCACCGAGCATGTTCTCAAGAAGGTCTAAAGGAGGAAGTGTCATGTCGAAAGTTTCGGACAAAGTCGCCGCATTCGCCAGTCGGCTCAATGCGCTTGAAATGGAGTGGATCGCCCTCAAAAAAGAAGTTGAAGTCCAGTTTGTCCAGATGAAGCTCCAACTTGAAATTGCGGACAAATCAAAACCGGAAGATGCTCCTGGTCCTAAAGTAAAGTCTCAGGCCAAGGAGCAGTCGGGCAACTTCCCCTATCCGGTGGGACTGCTCGTGAAGGTTGCGTTCCCTGAATTGTTCCGTAGAAGACTTGTCAACGCAGGAGATATTGCTTATCTGTTGTCAAAGAAGGCGACGAAAGATTTTCGCACGCGTGGCTACGCTGTATTGAGGTTGTATGTGGGAGAAGATGATCCAGGTCTTTATGCATGTGGCCATCGTCGTTTCTACAAAATGCCGCCCTTGGAACTTGGTTCAAAGAAATATAATCTTTCCAGCCAGTTCTATCCAGAATCTCGGGATGCCGTTTTGAAATGGATTTACAGCCATGGCATCAAGAAGAACGATCTCATTTCCCTTATTGAGCAGACTTCCAATTCAAATGGCTAACTGAGTCATTGTCACATGGGGGTGGTTGGGGGCCATAAGTGAAGTGGCACGTGATCATCCCGAGGGGTGTGATTGTTCCGCACCGTAATCGCACGCGGGTTCGGGTTTCGGGGAGGTTTTGTTTGCGCCTTTTACAAGGGGCGGGACGCCCGGTGTCCATGTTACGCCACCAAGATGGCGGCTTTCCCAGTCGCCGGCGGCTCGCCCCACCGGGCGAAGCGGCGAGAGCGCCGCTTCCCCGAGGGCCGCGACAAGCGCGGCGCCACCCGTGGCGGTGGTATCGAGGCGACCACCCTGCCGGTTGGCGTTCTCCCTACACGGAGGGTCGCTTCTCCCTACACGGAGGGTCGCTTCTCCCTACACGGCGAATCGCGTCTCCCTACACGGAGGGTTTGGGTTTCCTACACGGTGGATGTGTTGGGGATATTGGACTGCCTCTCAATTGTTGCCAGTGTTGCCAATATCCAATTCCAATCCCCAATTGGCCACTGGCAACATTGGGATTGGCAACATTTTCACATTGGCAACATTCCCCAACCACTGGGGAGACGCCCGTTGTCCATGTGGGGCGGGTTTGGTATAATACATGCCATGACCATCAAGCACCTACAAAATGGGATGATTGCCCACATGGCCGAAATCGTTCTGCTGCCCGCGCTACGGGCAGTCGGAATGCGTGGTTTTGTCGCATCGCGCGGGGCGAAGGCTCCAGGCAAGGGCGAAGGCGTTCTTGGAAGAGTTGCTGTGGGAGGTGTGAGGGCAGCAGTATGGTATAATATTGCGCGGAGAAAACGATGAGACCTGAAGAGCTGAAGATGCTATTGCACTCACTTCTTTCCAATTGGGAGGATGAGGTCGTTGAGTTCAAGCGCGGCGGGAAAGGGTTCTCGACTGGCGAGATCGGCGAATACTTTTCCGCGCTTGCAAACGAGGCCAACCTGCGGTGTCTGCCGCATGCATGGCTGGTATTCGGCGTGGACAACAAGACGCGCAAGGTGGTCGGAACTGATTATGACGCCTCCCCGGAGGCCCTTAACAGGTCTGGAGGAATCAAGTATCAGATTACGCAGAGTACGGATCCCGGTGTGTGCTTCAGTGATGTTCATGTCTTTGATTTGCCCGAAGGGCGTGTCATCATGTTTGAGATTCCGGCGGCGCCAAAGGGAATTCCCATTGCGTGGAAAGGGCATTACTATTCGCGCTCGGGAGAGAATCTCATGGCTCTTGGGCTGGACAAGCTGGATGCGATACGCAGCCAGGGTCAGGATTTGGACTGGACAGCCCAGATTGTGGATGATGCGACGTATGACGATCTTGACGAGGCGGCACTGGCGTATGCCCGTCGGAAGTATGCGGAGAAGCATGAAAAGACGGTGTCGCCTGAAGAAGTAGCCGCATGGCCTTTGAAGACGTTTCTGGATCGTGCGCACCTGACCAGAAACGGACGCATTACGCGCGCCGCGCTTCTGCTTGTCGGGAAGGAGTTGTCGGCGCATCTTCTTTCGCCTAACATTGCTCAGCTGGTGTGGAAGCTCGTGGGAGAGGAACAGGCGAACGAAATATTCTATCCGCCCTACGTTCTGGCCACGTCAGCGCTTTATTCGCGGATACGGAATGTGCAAATTCGCTGGGTCGTGCAAGGCACGCTCCAAAGTACGGAGGTTCCGAAATACAAGGAACGTATGGTGCTGGAAGCGTTGCACAACTGCATCGCGCATCAGGATTATTCGCAGAATGCCCGAGTGACGGTGACGGAATATGTAGATCGGCTCGTGCTCGAGAACCGAGGTTCGTTTTATGACGGGAAGCCGGAAGATTACATTCTGGGCGAGCGTTCGCCATCAAGTTATCGCAACCCGCAGCTTGTCAAGGCCATGCGTGAGCTGAACATGATCGACACGATGGGATATGGCATTCATCAGATGTATGCCGACCAGAGGAAACGGTATCTTCCCTTGCATGACTATGACTTGTCCGACTGGTCTGTGCGCATGACGATCTACGGACACGTGGTGGACGAAGCCTATAGCAGTTTGCTTGTAAAACGTCCAGACTTGAGTCTTGAAGATGTTTGTCTGCTGGATCGGATTCAGAAGCATTTGGTCATTACGGCGGCGGCTGTCGCCCATCTGAGGCGAGAGGGGTTGATTGAGGGGCGGATGCCGCATCCGCATATTTCGGCGATAGTTGCCGAGGCTACAGGACGGCAGGCGGAATACATGAGAAAGAAGGAGTTGCCAGGCTCCAGATACAGAGCCATGCTCATTGACTACATTGGAAGATTCAATGGGTTGACTCGGAGGCAAATCAATGAATACATGATTCCAGAGATAAGAGGGGAACTTTCCAATGAAGAGAAAATTACCAAAATCTCAAATCTGATGACGTATATGCGGAGATTAGGCGAGATTGTTAACACTGGGAGTGCGACAAAGCCTCTCTGGAAGCTCTCTGACAATCAATGAGTTCCAATGTAAATGTCAGAGAGAATGTCAGAGAGGTTCTTAAAATCAATGAATTTATGATAGAAAACAAAAGGTTTTCAAAATCTAAAATTCGATGGAGTGGTTGCGAAGAAATGGCAAGATAGTGAACAAGGGAAGTGATAAAGAGCCAAGGTTGTTTTACATTGACTAATCTGAAAAACGGGTGATAAATCAATGTAAAGATCAGTGTAAAAGACTTCAATTCGTGAGGAGATTATAAGTCATGAATCGTCTGCGAGGATTTGACTACAAGCGGCCATTTTTCTATATGGTGACGCTGAAGCGGCGGCCGGAGCTGGCGGCCTTCTCGCGGATTACGGACGAGGCGGAGCCGCGGGGGTGGCGGCGGACGGGGCCGGCGCCGCAAAACAGGCCGGCACCGCAAAACGCGCCGGGGCGGCCGTGCTATCTCATTGAGAATGAAATCACCAAGGCATTCGCGCGGGTGATTCGCGAATTTGCCGCGAAGTGGTGGGGGCTTTGGCCGATAGATTGCTTTGTGATCATGCCCGATCACATTCACCTGCTCATTCGCATCAAGGATACGGGCGATCAGATGCCGCTGGGAAGCTACGTTTACCAGCTGATGAAGGCGCTGGCGGTGGAGTATTGGTGCCTGACGGGGCAGGCCGGGATGGCGGCGCAAAACGGAATGGTGCCGGACGGGGCCGGCACCGCAAAACGGGGTGCGCGATGCGAGAGTCTTGCGGAGGCGGCCTCGTCCGCCCCATCCCCCCTGTCTTCGAGCGGGCTTGGCATGATTGGATTGTGAAGAAGGAGGGCCAGCTCGCGGCCTTTACGCGCTACATTCGCGAGAACCCGGAGCGGGCTTGGCTGCGGCGGCAGAATCGCCAGTATTTTGGCAGGGTTCGCAAGGTTTCTTTCCTTGGCCGCGAGTGGTTCGCCTACGGCAATCTGGCGATTCTTGATCTCCCGATGCTCATGGCGGTGAAGGGGCATCGTGCAACGAAACCGGGTTCGCCCGAATGGAATGCGCTTGTAGAAATCATGCTCGCGCATCGGGCCTGGTGGCGCTGGCGTGGGCACATTCATGAGCCCGCTTGAAAAGGAATGCGGCAACGCGATCGCCAAGGCTGGCGGGAAGTGGGTCGTTCTCTCGCCGGAAGGCTTTGGCGAGCGGTGGCATCCGCCGCGCGAGAAGGAGCGCTTCTGCGCCGAGGGGCGAATGCTTTTCCTTTCGCTTTGGCCGCCGATGGAGCGGCAACCCACGAAACAGGAGCTTTACCAGCGCTGCCATGAGATGGGCGATATTGTGGTGGAGGGGTTAAAGGCGGCGGACGGGGCCGCCGCCGCAAAACAGGCCGCCGCCGCAAAACAGGCCGGCACCGCAAAACGGGCCGGCACCGCAAAACGGGCCGCCCCCGCAAAACGCAAACTAAGCACCAGGCACTAGGCACTAGGCGCTCAATATGCTATAATATTGCGCGCTATGAATATTGTAATTCTTCTAGGCGCCCCGGGATCGGGGAAAGGCACGGTGGCGGGCAGGCTCGCCGCCGAACACGCGAATCTCAAGCACGTCTCAAGCGGCGACCTGCTGCGCGGCGCTGTGGCAAAAGGCACAGCCGCAGGCAAGGAGGCGAGCGCGTACATGGAGGCCGGCAAGCTCGTGCCCGACGCCCTCATCGCCACGATGATCAAGGACGTCGTGGCCGAGACCACGGGCGACGTCACCATGCTTCTCGACGGCTTCCCCCGCAACCTCGCCCAGGCGAAGATCCTCGACGAAATGGGCGCGCCCGTCACGCACGCCGTTCTCATCGACGTGCCCGACGAAATCATCCAGGACCGCATCGCCGGACGCCGCACCTGCCCGAAGTGCAAGGCCGGCTACCACGTCAAGAACCTTCCCCCTAAGGTCGAGGGCATCTGCGACGTGTGCGGAACCGAGCTCACCATCCGCAAGGACGACAACCCCGAGACCGTCAAGGACCGCCTCGTGGTCTACCACCAGCAGACCGAGCCCCTGATCGCCTACTACAGGGACAAGGGCATCCTCCGCACAGTCGACGGCACAACTGGCGTGGACAACGTCGCGGCCGCCTTCCTCGAGGCGATCTGACGCGATGAAGGTCGACATAAAGACCAAGGCACAGATCGACCGCATGCGCGTGGCATGCCGCATGAGCGCCGAGGTGCGCGACCTTGCGGCGGCGGCGGTGCAGCCTGGCGTCACCACTGCCGACATCGACCAGGTGGTGCGCGACTACTGCCGCCGCAACAAGGTGGCCGCCAGCTTTCTCGGCTACGCGGGTTTCCCGGGCGCGATCTGCGTGAGCGTGAACGACGAGGTGATCCACGGCATTCCTGGTCCGCGCATGATCATGCCCGGCGACATCGTGAAGTGCGACGTTGGCATCAACACCCTAGGCTTCAACGGCGACACCAGCCGCACCGTGATGGTGGGCGTGAGCGACCCCGAGGTGATCCGTCTCGTGGAGACCACGAAGAAGTGCCTCGCCGCGGGCATCGCGGCCGCAGGGCCGGGAGTGCACCTCGGCGACGTGGGCTATGCCATCCAGAAAGTCGCGGAAGACGCCGGTTTCGGCGTTGTGCGCGACTGGATCGGCCACGGCGTGGGGCGCACGGTCCACGAGGATCCGGAAGTGCCCAACTACGGCAAGCCCGGCACGAAGCTCGTGCTGAGGCCCGGCATGACCATCGCAATCGAGCCGATGATCACGCTCACCAAGGCGGGCGCGAAGACCTACGTGAAGAAGTCCGACGGCTGGACGGTGCTCACCAACGACCACTGCATGGCCGCGCACTTCGAGCACACAGTCGCCATCACTGACGACGGCGCGGAGGTGCTAACGGTTCCGGCGGACTATCCGTAGTCGAACGGCGAGTCTTCAGAAATGAGTTTCCGGCGGATGGACCCGAAGGCGCCACGGTCGAACGGTGACTGATTGTCCGTCCGCCGGTTTTTTTGGTATAATATTCCCCGACATGATTGGCATCTCGAAACTATATTTCGGCACGATAGAGGCGTCGGACGCTCTGCGCTACCAGCGAGGCGCGCATAGACGGCCCGTGGTGGTTTGGAACTGCACGCCCAAATGCAATCTTGCCTGCTCCCACTGCTATGCGGCCCATGAGGGCGCGCAGAGCGAGCTTTCAACCGAGCAGGCGCTGGGCGTCATAGACGATCTGGCCGCGTTCGGCGTGCCGGTTGTGCTGTTCTCGGGCGGCGAGCCTTTCGCCCGCGCCGACATCCGCACGCTGGCCGCCCATGCGAAGGCAAAGGGGCTGCGCGTCACTTTCTCCACGAACGGCACTCTGATAGACGACGACTGCGCCGACTGGATACGCGACCTGGGCGTGGCGTACGTGGGCATTTCCATAGACGGCACAGAGGCTGTGCACGACGCGTTCCGAAGGCGCCCTGGCGCATACGCGCTTTCCCTTGCGGCGATTCGCCGCCTGCGTGACCGCGGCGTGAAGGTGGGCCTGAGGGTGACGATGACGCGCACGAACGTGGCGGCGATTCCAGCGATCTTCGAGCTGATGCGCAGGGAGAAGGTGCCGCGCATCTGCCTGTACCACCTCGTCTACACGGGAAGAGGCAGGGAGATCGCGGCTACGGACCTCGACCACGCCGAGGCGAGGTCCGCTTTGGAGACGATCATCGAGGAGACGAGGCGCTGCTTCGACTCCGGCTTCCCGGTGGAGGTGCTTACGGTGGACAACGCCTGCGACGGCGTGGCGCTCTACATGAAGATGGCGAAGGAGGGGCATCCGAACGCGGCGAAGGCGCTGGAGCTGCTGCGGCTCAACGGCGGAAACTCGTCCGGAGAGGGCATTGCATGCATTTCATGGGACGGAACGGTGTACCCCGACCAGTTCTGGCGGAACCGTCCGGTCGGAAACGTGCAGGAGAGGCCGTTCTCCGAGATATGGGGCAATCCGCCATCAGGCTCGCTGCTGGATCTTCTTCGCCACAAGAAAGAGCATGTGAAGGGACGCTGCCGCGCCTGCCGCTGGCTCGACATATGCGGCGGCAACTTCCGCGCGCGCGGCGAAGCGGTCACTGGCGACATGTGGGGCGAGGACCCCACTTGCTATCTCACTGACGAGGAGATTGCGGAAGAGGGGGATGCGCGATGAAGACGCATGAATACAAGCAGGAGTTCTTCGACAGGGAGTATTCTGCCAAGGAGGCGTACGGGAGGCTGTGGAAATTCGCGCGAAAGTACAGGATGCGCATCTTCTTCGGCATCGTCTGCGGAATACTCACCGCAGGCACGCTGCTTCCGTTCTTCAACGTGATACAGCCGGCGCTCGACAAGGTGGGCGGCACGGCGCAGCAGGTTGAGCGGGCAGAGAAGAAGCCGGTTGATGGCGGCGGGGCGGATGCGGCTGCGGAGAAGGCGCGCGATGAAGGCCGGGCCGATGCCGTCACGAAGGGCGAGCGAAAGATCAAGAAGGAGTTCGGCAAGATACGGAAGATCGCCGAGAAGCTGGGCTTCAAGCTGCAGGACGAGGACGAGGCCCTGGGCGCGCCGCTTCTCGTGGCGATCCTCGTTATCGTGCCACTGGCGGCGATTGCGCGATGTCTGTTCCTTTTCCTCAACAAATACTGCCTTTCATGGGCTGCGCTACATACGGTGCAGGACATCCGCTGCGCGATTCTGAGGCACATACAGGAGCAGTCCATGCAGTTCCACGGCCGCATAGACGTGGGGCAGCTGATGAGCCGCGCCACGAGCGACCCCCGCCTCGTGCAGCACATCATCCAGCAGGTGCTGCAGGAGGTCGCCGAGGCGCCGTTCGAGATCGTGGTCTCGGTGGGATTCATCATCTGGAGCGCGGTGCATAACGACATGCTGCCCACGCTCGTGCTGCTCGTCGTTGGATTTCCGCTCTTCATGTGCCCCGTGGTGCTGCTCTCCAGACGCATCCGCAAGTGGGCCAAGAAGGCGCTCGAGCGCTTCTCGGTGGTGGGCTCGCGCATCCACGAGATACTCACGTGCATACGGGTGGTGAAGGCGTACAACACCGAGGAGTTCGAGAACAGGAAGTACGAGCAGGCGAACAAGAGCATGCTCAAGGCGTCGCTCAGGGCCGTGAGGTGGAGCCTCTTCGTGACGCCTGCCGTGGAGACTGTCGGCATCCTCCTGCTGTGCGCGTTCGTGACGTGGTGCTTCTTCGCTAAGGTCAAGCTTTCGGTGATAGTGCCGATGCTCGCGCCGCTGCTGCTCATATACCGCCCAATCAAGCAGCTCTCGAAGCTGCAGGTGCAGCTGGAGCAGTGCAGGGCCGCGCTCGCGCGCCTCTTCTCGATTCTAGACGTGAAGATGGAGCTGCCGGAGAAGGCGAACGCCGCGCCGAAGACGACGTTCGACGACAGGATCCGCTTCGAGGACGTCTCGTTCCGCTACGACACTGCAGACCGCGACGCCGTCTCGCACGCCACCTTCGACATCCCGCGCGGCAAGGTGGTGGCGGTTGTAGGCGGCACCGGAAGCGGAAAGTCGACTACGAGCGGACTGCTCGCGCGTTTCTACGATCCGTACTCGGGGCGCATCACGATGGACGGCGTGGATCTCCGCGACATGCGCGTGGCGGATCTCCGCTTGCTCGTCGGCAGCGTGATGCAGGAGACGCTTCTCTTCAACGACACGATCGAGGAGAACATCAAGTACGGCACACCATCCGCCACGCACGAGCAGGTGGTTGCCGCAGCCAAGATGGCCAACGCCCACGAGTTCATAATGTCCCAGCCCGAAGGCTACGCCCGCAACGTAGGCGAGAAGGGCTTCGCGCTCTCCGGCGGCGAGCGTCAGCGAATCGCCATCGCGCGCGCCATCCTGCGCAATCCGCCCATTCTCATCCTCGACGAGGCCACGAGCGCACTCGACACCGTTACCGAACGCCTCGTGCAGAACGCCATCGAGAACCTGATGAAGGACCGCACCACCTTCGCCATCGCCCATCGCCTCTCCACAATCCGCAACGCCGACCTCATTCTCGTGATGGACGAAGGGCGCATCGTGGAGCGCGGAACGCACGACGAGCTCTACGCGGCGAACGGTCCCTACCGCCGCCTCTGCGACATGCAGAAGACAGACTGACGCCTGCTATGTCTCAATCGTCAACGTTGGCATTCGCGGTTGACTGCGCCGGCTATGATGTTGTAAAATAGTGTACTGAAATGATTATCCCAACTTCCAAGGAGTGGCTATGCATAGACCAGCAAGAGTTTTGACGGCCTTTGTGCTTACGTCGTTTGCTGTTGTCGCGGCGCAGGCGGAGCAGTTGTTGGTTTCCAGCGTGCTTGCGCACCGCTGGAGCTTCAACGGCGACTACGCCGACTCGGCGGGCGGCTCGACCGCCCAGGTCGTCGGCGCCGTTGGATTCTCAGCGGACGAAAAATGCGTGGTGCTGCCGGGCGGCCCGCGCGCCTCGGGGTCGCTCGATCTCGGCGCAGGCATCCTGCCCACCGATGGCCGGCCGTTCACCATCGAAATATGGGCCGCGCAGATCAGCCCGCAATCCACATCCAGGATCTTCAGCTACCACGGCGCGACGACCGGTCCGAACTTTACCATGACCTGGACCACGTACGTGAACGTGCTGCAGGACGTCGTGCAGATCTACAAGTCCGTGAGGTCGCATGCGGACAACACCATGGCGCCTTACGCCTTCAACGTCAAGTACCACATCTCGATGACGGTGCTGCCGGACCGCAACGGCGGATGCGTCATGCGCTGGGCAAAGCGCAATGCCGCCACTGGCGCGGTGGAGAAGTCCGGCTCGATGAAGGGAGCCTTCTTCCCTCCGGCCGAACTCGAGCCGGCAAGGTTCTATCTTGGCCAGTCGGACAGCAACAACGATCAAGACGCTAACGCGCTGTACGACGAGGTGCGCGTATGGAACGGCGCATTGAGCGACGAACAGCTTTCGGCGAACGCGCTCGCCGGCCCCGACGCGCTTCCTGCCGAGGTCGACGCCACTACCAGCCTCTCGAAGGCCGTCTGGACTGGCGCCGCCGGAGATGGCGACGTCGCGAACGCCGCCAACTGGCTCTGCACCGACTACGCCGGCAACACTCTCGCCGGGGTTCTTCCGAACGCGCAGAGCGCCGTCTATCTCTCAGGCGAGCTCGCCCTCCAGATTCCTGCATCCAAGCCCTTGAAGTGCGCAGAGCTCGTGTGCGAGAACGTGACGCTTGCGGCGGACAGCGACTGGCGCGGCCTTGACGCGGCGGAGATGAACGGCGTTGTCTTGCTCGCCGGCAACAACCTGTACGTGCGCGGCCTTCCGGGCTCCTGCACGATCGACGGAACTACGGGGGCCGCGGAGCTTGTGGCCAACGGCGGATTCGAGAACTGCACTCTTTCCAGTGGCTGGTCGTACATGAACGATCCGGCCACAGTCGCCGACTGGATCTTCGAGCGAAAGGCGGCCAAGAACGGCCCGGGCCTGACGGTGGCGAATTCGCCGTGGATCGCCGGCGCTCCGCCGGAAGGCAGAGTGGCCTGCTTCCTGCAGGACGACTGCCGCATCTACCAGACGATCTCCGTGCCCAAGGACGGAACGTACGAAATCTCGTTCTACTACGCTGCGAGAAAAGACTACGGCGATGGACGCATCCACGCGGAGGTGGACGGCGTGGAGGCTGGCGCTGTGGACTGCGGCACCGTGACCTCCGCAAGGCTCGCTCAGTTCCAGATGGACCTCACGGCAGGTTCGCACGAATTCGCCATACGTCACGAGCAGTTAGGTGCAAAAGAGTCTGGCTGGTACTGCGCCTGGGTGGATGCAGTCTCGATCATAATCATGCCGACCACTCCCGCCGAACTGCATGTGGACGTGGAGGAGGGCGCCACGCGCGAATTGACAGGCGCCTTGATAAAGAATTTCGCCAAGGTCGTCAAGGACGGCGCAGGCACGTTCGTTATGGCTAAGGACGGCCAGCGGTATTCCGGCGGAACCTTGGTGGCCGCAGGCACGCTCGGCATCGACGCGCCAGCAGCGCTCTCATCCGCCGAGAAGCCCGTGGAAGTTGCGCAGGGCGCAACGGCGAAGATCATGCAGGGCGGCAGCGGCTGCGCGTATGACTTCGCGCTGAACGGCGGAAGCCTGGCCGTAGTGGGAGGCGACTTCTCCGGGCCTGCGGCGGATGCGCAGACGAGCGGCACCGTGACCCTGGGCGAAGGCGCGAAGCTCCTGTTCGACGCCTCTGCGCCCGGCCTTGCGTGCCTGCGCCTTGCGGCGGCCGAGATCGAGACTTATGGCGGCGGAAGCGTGAGGGACGCCGTGGTGGTGACGGGCGCGATCTCCTTTGAAATCGCCGAGGAGGACAATGGCGACGAGGGCAAGGCCGTCAAGATAGTGCTGTCTTCCGTTCCGGCCACGGCGGACTGGGCCGGAGGCGCGACTGGCGATGTGGACGCGCCGTCCAGCTGGGTGTGCCGCAACGTTGGCGGAGCTGTGCTTGAGAACGCCCTGCCCGACGAACGCACCGAGGTGCGCTTCGCAGGCGAATTCGCGGCGCAGTTCGCCGCCGAGGCGCCTCGCAGATTCGCGCGCGTCGTGTTTGGCGACGGGGCGCGTCTCGCGGCGGACTGCGACTGGCGCGGGCTCGGCGCGTTCGACTTCTCCGGCACGCTCGACCTCGCGGGCCGCAGGCTGCACGTCGTCGACCTCGTAGGCTCCGGAGTTCTGACGAGCGAAGACGGCCGCGAGCAGGTGGCAAACGGCGGATTCGAGGACTGCACTCTTTCGGGAAACTGGTCGTACATGAACGCGACGGTCAACGCGGCCGGGTGGAGCTATCAGGGGCCGGCGGCGAACAACGGCCCAGGTCTCACAAGAGAGAACGGCACGTGGAAGCGCGTTGCGGCGCCGGAGGGTTCAGTCGCCTGCTTCCTGCAGAACAACTGCAGCATTTACCAGACGCTCGGCGTTTCCGAGGCGGGAACATACCGCATGACGTTCTTCTACGGCGCGAGAGACAACTACAGCTACGGGCGCATACACGCAGAGGTGGACGGAACGGCCCTTGGACATGTGGATGTGGACGAGGTGCTGTCGGAGCGCTTTGCGCAGTTCACGGTTGATCTTGCCGCCGGTTCGCATACTGTCACCTTGCGCCACGAGGCGTTCACCGACAAGGATCCCGGCAACTACTGCGCGTGGGTGGACGCCGTGTCGCTCAGGAGGTCCACGGGAGTGGGCGAGCTTCATGTGGACGTGGAGGAAGGGCGCGAGGCGGTGAACGGGTCAGTTTCGCTTTCCGGCGCGCTAAAGCTCGTGAAGGATGGCGCGGGAACTTTCAGGGCCGACATGACTGCGCAGAAGTACTTCGTCGGAACCGATGTCAAGGCGGGCACCTTCGTTATGCGTCCAAATGGACGTCCCGCCACTGAGCACACGTTGGGATTGCCTGGAACTGACGTGTACGTCGATTCTGGCGCAGCGTTCGACTTGAACGGCTCCTATGCGATTGTCCACCAATTCGTCCTTAATGGCGGCACGATGAGAAATTCCCTCCCGCAAAACAATCCCGCCGGTTCGGCCACATTGTACTTTATGAGCCTTGAGGCGGATTCTCAGATGCAGCTCGGCCAGGCGAGTGCGTTCATCGCGCCGGAATGGGGGCCTGTGCGCCTTGACCTGCAGGGGCACACTCTCACGGTCGACGGCTCTACGCAGCTCTACGCGGCGAACGTGCAGGCCACGGAAGGACGGATTGTCCTTGCCGGAGGAACACTTCTGGAATTCGAGCATGCGACGAGCGACCTTTCCGCAGTCGCGCTTGAGGAGGGCGAGGGGGCGCGCTTGCGCATCTGGCCGGAGCTGGCCGGCGCCCCTGTGAGCCTCGGGGACTACATCTCACGCCCCGCGACGCCCGATGCCAACATCGGTTTCACCGGCGGCCTCAAGGTGCATGGCGTATTCAGGCCGCTTGCCGCCGGCTTCCGCGGCTGCGAGCTGCAGGACGGTGCAACGCTCGACCTCTCTGGCTGGGAGGAGACGTTCTCCACGAAGAGCGGCAGCCTCGGCGAGGCAGAGGCGCTGACAACCGTCACGTTCGCAGACGGCGCGAACGTCAATGTGGAGCTCGGCAGCCGTGCGGATCTAGTCGATCTCGCGCACAGCGAGGCGCCGTATCTGGTGACATGGAGCGCGGCGCCGACGGACGTGACGTTCAATCTAAGCGAAAAGCTCGTGAAGAGAGGGTTTAGGGTTCGTCCCATGGACGAGGGGCTTCTCCTCTACATGCTTGGCGGCACGACCATCTACGTGCGTTAGGATTTTCATATTCAAAGCAAAAAAGCAAAGTCAAATCAAGGAGAGAATGATGCAGAAGACAAGTAGACGTTCGTTTCTGAAACGCGCCGGCAGTGCGGTGGCGCTGCCGTGGCTTGTGCCGGCGTCAGCGTTGGGGCTGGACGGCAAGGTGGCGCCGTCCAACCGCATAGTGGTGGCGGGGATCGGCCTAGGCCGCAGAGGCGGAGGGGTGTTCCGCAGCTGGGTGCTGCCGGAGAAGGACGTGCAGTTCGTGGCGATCTGCGACGTGTGGAAGGAGCGGCGCGACCGCATCAAGGCCTGGACGGATGCGCACTACGGCAACAAGGACTGCAAGACGTACATCGACATGCGCGAAATGCTTGCACGCAAGGACATCGACGCCGTGCACATCGCCACGGGCGACCGCTGGCACGCGCCGGCATCCGTTCTCGCCATGCGCGCTGGCAAGGACGTGTACTGCGAGAAGCCGTCCACCATGACCGTCCGCGAAGGGCAGGCCGTGGTGGCCACCGCGAAGAAGTACGGCCGCATCTACCAGGCCGGCATCCAGCGCCTCAGCGAGCCCAACTTCATCGTCTGCAACGAGCTGCTGCGCCTCGGCCGCCTTGGCGAGGTGAAGAAGGTCTATGCCCACCTCTACTTCGGCACTCCGCTCTACCTGCAGCGCAAGTGGCTGCCTGCCGAGAAGCAGCCGCCGCGCGAGGAGCTGGACTGGGACGCATGGCTTGGCCCATGCCCGTGGCGTCCATACAACCGCAGCTACCTCACGCACTGGGTGAAGTACTACGACTTCGGCACGAGCATCATCGGCGACTGGTGCTCCCACACCTACGCCCAGTGCCACGACGCTCTCGGCATGGAGGCCACGTCGCCCGTGTTCTATCCGGCTATGAACATGGCCGAGCCGAACGGCATGGCGCTTCGCTTCGCTAACGGCGTGGAGATGATCGCAGAGCAGCGCGGCTGGCGCGGAACGTGCGGAGTGAGGTACGTGGGCAGCGAGGGATGGGTGGCATGCGCCGACGGCTATACGCGGCCCGACGTGTCGCGTCCGTCGCTTCTCGCGGACTACAACAAGATCCTCGCCGACTACTGCGCTCGCACGGGCTACACCACCGAGAACCACATGCGCCAGTTCTTCAACTCGGTGAAGTCGCGCAACAAGACCGTGGCGAATCCTGTGCTCATGCACCGCTCAATGACCTCCACGCACTGCGCCAACATAGCGCAGTGGCTCAACCGCGACATGCACTGGGATCCCGTGAAGGAGCAGTTCATCAACGACCCCGAGGCGAACCGCATGCTCTATCGCGCGCATCGTCCGGGATGGCAGATAATCTAGGGAATAGGTTATAGGGGATAGTGAATAAGTGAGAAGTGAGAAGTAAGAAGTGAGAGGTAAGCTGAAATGAAGAGAATTGCATTGTTTTTTGCGATGTCGTGCTTCAGCGCGTTTGCGGCGCTCGAAGGGCAGCCGGTGTACAAGATGACGGAGGCGCAGCTGCTGGGCGTGGCGAAGTCCGGCGAGCTAGACGACCGCATGACGGCGTGCCAGGAGCTGGCGCACCGCGGAACGGCGGCGAGCGTGCCAGTGCTCGCGGCGATGCTCGCGGAGAAGGAGCCTTCGCTCTTCCACTCCGCGCTGTACGCGCTGCAGAACATTCCCGGTTCAGAGGCCGAGGCGGCCCTTGCGGCAGCGGAGGCGAAGGCCGAGCCCGCGCGCCGCGCGGCGATCGCCCACGTCCGCGCCGCGCGTGCGGGGAAGGTGTTCGCGCTCGAAAGCTACGCAGGCGCCACAGAGGCGCTCACGGCCTTCCCGAAGAAGACGCCCGCGCAGAAGGGCGACATGGCGGCCTTCGCGAAGATCGTGGAGGTGGCGGCTGCGGGAGGCCACCCGGGCACGCTCGCCAAGTTCCAGCTGATCGGTTTTCCGGGGGACGCGGTTGACGGCGAGCTTCTGAAGCTCGCCCGCGGCGACGACGCGAAGAAGGCGCGCCTCGCATTCAGCGTCCTTGGCGAGCGCAAGTCGCGCAGCGTGCTGCCCGCCCTCTTCGAGATGGCGCGCAGGCCTTCGAACGAGCGCATGAGGCGCGGGGCGCTGAACGCTCTGGGGCAGGCCTGCGACGCCCGCACGGACATGCCGGAGCTGCTGAAGCTGCTGGCGTGCATGCCGGACGACGAGCAGATGCGCGGCGTTCTGGTGCGCGTGGCGTCCACGGCGTTTGTGCCCACCGCCAAGCGCGTGAACGTGGTGGAGGCGAAGTTCGGCAACTTCGACGCGAGGCGCGTGGCAGACGTGAAGCTGATGGTAGATTCGCTGCTCGAGGCGGGATCGCGCGAGATCATGTCTGGCTGCCGCCTCGTGGGCCGCGGCGGATTCCACAGCGACCCCGCGCCGGGGATGCAGAAGGAGCTGCGCATCGCCTACTCAGTGGACGGCGGGCCGGTGCGCCGCGAGACGGTGCCGGAAAACGCGGTTGTCGCGTTTGGCGAGAGCGTGCTGCCCGACTACGCGGCGAAGCCGCTCGTTGAGGCGGCGCTGAAGGCGAAGGGCGCAGAGCGCGCGGCGCTCGTGCACGTGATCTGCGCGCTCGATAGGCGTGGCTGCGTGCCTGGTTCCGAAGCGGTTCTCTTCAGGCCGATATTCAACGGCAAGGACCTTTCGGGATGGAAGTGCGGCGGCGACTTCTTCCACGCGAAGGATGGCGTGCTGGTGGTGGAGTCCACCGCGCAGAATCCCTGCAAGTCGAGCCAGTACCTCGTCTACGCCGCCGAGCAGTTCGGCGACTTCGAGCTTCGCTGCTCGTTCCGGCTTGGTCCGGGCGCCAACTCCGGCTTCCAGATCCGCAGCACCGACAGCACCACCAAGGACACTGGCTACCAGGCCGACATGGACGGCTCGGGCGGCATCGTGGGCTACTTCTACTGCACCGGACAGCACCTCGTTGGCAAGCGCGGCTGCGAGGTGACGCTCGCCCAAAGCGGGCTCAAGAGCATCGTTCCCTTCGCCGACGACAAGGAGCTGCAGAAGGTGTACCGCGTGGGCGAGTGGAACGACATGCGCGTGGTGGCGAAGGGCAACATGCTCGTGATGTGGGTCAACGGCGTTCGCACGGCCACCGTGATGGACGCCCGCCCCGAGTTCCTGCCCGCAAAGGGCTACATCTCGATCCAGCTGCACCAGGGCCGCCCGATGAAGGCCGAGTTCCGCGACGTCCGCGTGCGCACGGCCGACGTGACGGTTGACGGTTCGCTCGAGACCATGCTGATCCAGCGCCTCGAGAAGCTCGAGAGCGGCGAAGCGCCGAAGTTCGAGGGAGCAGACTGGATCTGGCACAAGGACGCACAGAAGCCCAACGCGAAGGTCGCCTTCCGCGCCGAGCTGGAGCTGCCGCAGGGCGAGATCGAGAAGGCGGGCCTCATTTTCTCGTGCGACGACGGCGCGGTGTTCAGCGTGAACGGACGCGAGGTCGGCCGCCAGACCGACGGCAAGCTCTGGTACACTCCCACGATCGCAATGGGCGCCGAGCGATTGAACCTTGCGCCAGGCCGCAACGTGATCGAGGTGGCTGCCTTCAACGGCGACAACAACGCCGCTGCACTCATTGCGATGGTCGAGGTGTCGTACTCCGACGGCCGCGTGCTGCGCTTCCCCACCGGCACGCGCGGATGGAAGGCCTCGCTTGACGGCAAGACGTTCGTAGAACCGCAACTGGTGTGCCCGTACGGCGGCGGGCCGTATGGCAAATTCGAAGGGAAATGATGACCATGAAAAAACTGACGACTGCATTTTTGGCTGCAGCCGCCATGACGCTCGGATTTGCCGCGAGCGGGGCTGTTTACCACTTCGACACGTCCGGCGCGCCTAAGCTCGCCGCCTGGACCGACACGAAGCTGCGTCCTGTGGTGGAGCAGTGGTATCCGCGGATCTGCTCGCTCCTGCAGGAGCCCGGATTCAAGCCGCCGGAGGAGGTGAAGTTCTGCTACCGCGAAGACCGCCAGATGCGCGGAATCCCCGCGTGGACGATGGGCAACGCGATATGGCTCAACCGCCAGTGGTTCGAGGGCAACCTCGAAGGCGAGGCGATCGGCTGCGTGGTGCACGAGATGGTGCATGTGGCGCAGGCGTACCGCCGCGGCCGCCATCCCTCGCCCAGCTGGGTGCAGGAGGGCATTGCGGACTACGTGCGCTGGTTCCTGTACGAGCCGTACACCCACGGCGCGCGCCCCAACTTCCGCGACCAGAGGACGCGCTACGACAACAGCTACCGCACAACGGCCCACTTCCTCAACTACGTCGAGCTCAAGTACGGTGGCGGCAACACGCCGATCTACAGGCACCTGAACGCCGCCGCGCGGAACGCGGCCTACACGGACGAATTCTGGAAGGTGGCGACGGGCAAGGACGTCGCAGCGCTTGACGCGGAGTGGAAGCAGGCGTTCGCCCGCCCTCCGCGCGAACGCCGCCAACCTCCAAAAACTAAAGCCCCCGAAACCTCGAGACCGCAAAAACCAGAAACCTCGAAACGTTGAAACCCATAAACTTCGAAACTACTAAACCTCGAAACTCCTTAACTGAGGACACAAAAACTGAGGACACAAAAATGAGTACCTTGAAACTTGGCGTTTTGGGTTCGGGCGCTGGCTCGAACATGCAGTCGATTGTTGACGCCATTGAGAAGGGCGAACTTGACGCCGAGATCAAGCTGGTGCTGGCGGATGTCGCGGACGCGAAGATTCTCGACCGCGCGCGCCGCCACAACATACCATGCCAGTGGCTCGACTGCTCGCCGTGGAAGACGAAGCTGGAGGGAGCGGGCGAGGACGAGTGCATACGTCTTCTCAAGGAGGCAGGATGCGACACCGTTGTGCTTGCCGGATTCATGCGCATCGTGAAGCCAAAGCTGCTTGCAGCGTTTCCGATGCGCGTCCTCAACATCCACCCGGCGCTGCTGCCTGCCTTCCCCGGCGTGCACAGCTGGCAGCAGGCGCTCGACTACGGATGCAAGGTGGCGGGGGTGACGGTGCATTTCGTCGACGCGGGTACGGATTCTGGTCCAATCATCGTGCAGAAGTGCGTTCCCGTGATGGAGGACGACACGCCCGAGAGCCTGCACGCGCGCATCCAGGTGCAGGAGCATCTGGCCTTCCCCGAGGCGCTGCGCCTTCTCGCCGCCGGCCGCCTCAAGGTGGAGGGCCGCCGCGTCCGCATTTCCTGACAAATAGAGCGGAGGTTTTTAGATGAGCAGAATTGATTTTTCTGGCATGGCCGCAGCGGCCGTCGTGCTGATTGCGGCGTCCGCATCGGCGATGTTCCCGTTCGTGCCGTCGTACGACTCGCCCAAGAACGTGGTGAACATGAGCCACCTGCTCGAGGCGCCCGCCGGGAAGGACGGGCGCATCCGCGTGAAGGACGGACACTTCGTCAACGACAAGGGACGTGTCAAGTTCCACGCGACGAACCTCACCGGCCCGGCGAACTTCCCCACGCACGAGGAGGCGGAGCGCCTTGCCGCCCGTCTCGCGCGCTTCGGCATCAACTGCGTGCGCCTTCACTATTTCGACAGCACCTACCTCAAGGGAAACTTCATGCTCACGGAGCAGAAGGGCATCATGGACCACAGCGGGGCGACGCGGCGCAAGTTCAACCCCGCGCAGCGCGAACGCCTGGACTACCTTGTGGCGCAGTTCAAGAAGCGCGGCATCTACGTGAACGTCAACCTCCACGTCGCGCGTAATCTCGGCGAGGCGGACGGCATCCCGTCCCCGTCAAGCGACAGGAACAAGGGCCTCAACCAGTTCTATCCGCCGCTCATCGCGTTGCAGAGGGAGTACGCGAAAGAACTGCTTTCGCACGTGAACCCCTACACCGGCATGAGCTACTTGAAGGATCCCGTCGTCGCCATGGTGGAGCTGAACAACGAGGAGTCCCTTTGGCGGCTCTACAGGCAGGGCGGCCTTGACAGTCGCGACGACGTGTACGGCAAGTGCATAAAGAAGCTCTGGAGCGACTGGCTCGTCAAGAAGTACGGTACCACGGAGAAGGCGCGCGCGGCGTGGAAGCTCGCCGAGAAGCCGCTCCCCTACCTCGACAAGTTCCGCATAGAGAACGGCGACTACCCGCTCGTACACAGCAAGAGGTCCCGCGCCCCGATCGGGATGAAGCGCGACTTCTACCAGTTCCTCACTGACGTGGAGCACGACTTCTGGACCGGGATGCGCGGCTACCTCAAGAACGACCTCGGCCTCGAGGCGCCCGTCGCCGCCACGCAGCTCGGCTACTCGACGCCGCACCTCATGGCGGAGATGGACTACGTGGACGTCCACTCCTACTGGTGCCATCCTAGCGTGAAGGCCGACTGGAAAATCGGCAACACGGCCATGGTGAACGACAAGGCGGACCGCATCAGCAGATTGGCGGGCCAGCGCGTCCGCGGCAAGCCCTACACGGTCAGCGAATACAACCACCCGTATCCGAACTTCTACGGCGCGGAAGGGCAGCCCATGCTCCGGGCGTACGGCGCGCTGCACGGATGGGACGGCGTGTTCGAGTATTCCTACAACAACCGCCAGAACGCCGAGCCGGACCACAACGAGTACTTCTTCTCGATGGCGGCGCGCACGGACGTGCTCGCCCACTTCCCGGCCTGCGCCGCGATGTACCTGCGCGGCGACGTGAAGGAGAGCGCGGAGTCGTACGTCGCGAACCTCCCCTACAACGAATACTTCGACCGCTTCGTGAACAAGGGGACGTTCGGTCAGGGAATCTTCTCCGCGACGGACGGCAAGGTGCCGCGCGAGACTGCTCTCGAGCGCAAGACCGCAGTTGACCTCTCCGGCAAGTCCGCGCCTTCGGGCGGTTCTGTCCCCGCCAAAGGCCAGAAGACGTTCACGAGCGACACGGGCGAGATCGTTCTGAACGGCGAAGTGGAAGGCGCGGCGTTCTGGACCGTCAACACGCCGAACACAAAGGTGTTTTCCGGTTTCATAAAGGGACGGACGTTCGACCTCGGCGGCGTGAAGCTCAAGGTCGGCGAGACGAAGCTCGACTGGGCGACGGTCTCGCTTACCTCGCACGACGCGACGGGCTTTGGCGAGGACGGACGCCCCGCGCGCATCCTTCTCGCGGCGACGGGGCTCTGCCACAACGGCGGCGCGAAGTTCACGCACGAGGGCAAGTTCGTCCACTGCCGTGGCGCGGATTGGGGGAACGGCAAGACCGTGAACGAGGGCATCCCGGCCACGATCACGTTGCCGTCGAAGGCCGCCGCGACGAAGTGCTGGGCTCTGGACGAGCGCGGCGAGCGCAAGGCGTCCGTTCCCGTGTCGGCGGATTCCTCCGGAAACGCCGTCGTGAAGATCGGTCCCGCTTTCCGCACAGTCTGGTACGAGATAGCAGTCGGCCCATCCCTGTAGCCCGATTACTTGGGATGTGCGATGTCTGCATGTCCTTCAGGAACTTTACAATTGGTTTGTCGCGAGTTCAAGAAGATAATCTATCTGCATAGATTCGTGTTGTCGAGCGCGAGCGGCACCGTCTAGCAGCTGCGCGAAAAGGCGGGCGGGAACTGCCGCGCCGCTGTTGTCGTGCAGACGTCAAGCCCTCCCCCATTTTTTTGACAATCTGGTGCGAAGTGGTATATCATTAAACCGTCATTTTTTGAGGGGGGGCTGTGGAGATAAGGTGTCTCAAGCAGCCAGCCTTGCGCGGTAGCGGCTAATCGTGTATAATATGTGCCGTAAGGAGCACAGAAGTCATGTCGTTGAAGATCTATTGCGGAAGCCGGGTCGAGAATCTGGCGGAGAAGCTGAAAGAGTGCCTGTTGAAGGATCGGCAGGGCAAGGACCCGTTTGTGTTCACAAAGGTTGTGGTGCCGAACGGCAATTTGGCGAAGTGGCTGCAGATACGGATGTTCGCCAAGGAGCCGGACCTCTGCGCGGGTATCCAGTTTCCGTTCATGGAGAAGGAGCTTACGGAATTGATGCTGGCGGGTCTGCCGCCGGAAGATCGGGCGGACGTCGAGCTCCTGCCAGACCACGCCTACATGATGGCGATTGTGTCCATCCTGCTGGCAGGCCCTGAGGAACAGCCGGAATATGGCAAGCTCGCTCCGTTCCGCAAGTACATCATGAACTCGGATTCCGCAGATGCAGTCGCGATCACCGAACAAAAGCAGGCGGCTATGACGTGGCAGCTGGCGGACAAGCTGGCGGACCTGATGGACTCCTACGAGGTGTACCGTCCCGAGATTGTCGACTGGTGGCTGAAGGGTGGCAAATGTCCGTACGATCTGCGGAAGGGGGAGACCTCCGATGCGGAAGCCGCGCTGGCGCGTGCGCTGTGGGGAGAGAATGGAAAGTTCAAGCAGGGTGGCAAGCGGTTGTCGTTGAGACAACTGTATAACCGTGTCAAGGACAACGCTCCGACCGAAAAGCCGAAGACAATCTACTTCTTCGGACAGTCAACGCTTTCCTGTCTGCAGGCGCAGATTCTGGTCTGGCTGGCGAAGACGCACAATGTCGTGGTGTTCTACCGCAATCCCTGCCGCGAGTTCTGGGGCGATATCGAGACGAAGAACGAGGAACGCAAGGCGTTGTTCCGCATCGGGCGCCATAGCGGCGATGATCCTGAAAAAGAATATGGAGACATTTGCGAGAACGACCTCCTCAAGACGCTGGGCATCGCAGGACGCGAGACTTTGCGCTTGCTGGTCGATCTTGAGGAGTCGGGCGAACAAATCGGATTCGATTGGAAATCTCTAGACAACGAAGAGGCGGAGGCTGGGATGGTTCTCGGGAATGTGCAGGAATCCATCAGGCGCCGAACGAGCGAAGTCGCGAAATGCCGACAGGACGCGTCGGTTCAGGTTGTCGGCACGCCTGGCGTGCGCCGCGAGGTCGAGATGGTGTACAACTCGATTCTTGGCAGCGTCGCACGTCCCGAAGGCGTGACGGGGGAGCGTCCGTGGCCTGCCTGCTCGTTTTCCGACATCGCCGTGATCGTGCCGGACATGCAGACGTATCGTCCGGTGATCGAGGCTGTATTCGATGCGCGCGGCGAGGTGCCCTACGGTCTTCTGGACACGTCCGCCAGCGACGACAGCAATTACCTTCGCGGGTTTCTCTCCTTGATCGAGCTCGGGCGCAAGGGACTGAACCGCGAGCGGCTCTTCAACGTGCTGGAGAATCCGTGCGTGCAGCGTGCGCTGGGATTTGCGCGCGAGGACGTCGTATCATGGCGTGAGCTGACCGAGAAGATCGGCGCGTTCGACGGGTTCGAGCATGACGACGAGAATGGGGCAGGATATTTCGACTGGTCGTCGGCGCTGAAGCGTCTTCGCCTTGCGCGGCTGGCCAACAAGGTCGGCGACGGGGAGGGAGGCGATCTGCCGCTCGTCAACGACGGCGGCGATGCGGCGCTCAAGTTCTCCGAAGTCGTGGAGCTGCTGTACCGTGACCTGACCGACACGCTGTTCGACGGTTTGGGGAAACCGCGCGCTCTGCCGCTTTTGGCCGTACGCCGCGATGGCGGGAAGCGTGCGGATTGCTGGGCTGAATACTTGGAACGCCTTGCTAAGACGTATCTTGCGGTCGAGAAGGACGACAAGCTCGAGAACAAGGTATGCCAGTCCGTGATCGGGACGCTCTATTCGCTTGGGGACATCCCCGGGGATCAGAGTTTTGAGCTGGCTGCATCGGCAGTGGAGCATTTCGTGGGCGGCATCCCCTGCCGCAAGGGCAGCTTCCTGACGAGCGGCGTCACGATCGGCGGGTTCTCCTCCCTGAGCGCGGTTCCGTTCAAGCAGGTTTACATGATGGGCATGGGCGCGGGCGGATTCCCGGGGCGCGCAAGCGACTCGACGCTCGACGTTCGCGGAACGGGCTGGCGTCTGGGCGACGTCTCGATCCCGAACCGCAACCGGTTCCTGTTCCTCGAATCCATTATGTCGGTTCGCGACCGGCTGGTTCTCAGCTACCCCAACAAGGACATTGAGAAGGACGCGGAGCTGTTCCCGTCCGGCATCGTGCTGGATGTGGAGAAGTTCATCGGCAAGTACGTGCTGGACTACGACGCGCAGACGGAGGAGAAGATGCCGAAGTTCCAGGAGTTCCACATGGATGTCCTAGAGAACGGCAAGAAGAAGCGCTTGGGTTATCCGCTTTTGGAGCGTGGGGAGGCGGTGGTGCGCAAGGAGGGAGAGAGGCGTCCGACAGACGACATCGTCTGGGCGGATGGCGATCCCTTCGCGGGGCTGTTGCCGACGTACTACAAGGCGGCGCGGAAACTGGCGCGCGCGCGCGCCGAGGGGAAGGGGGCAAAGCCTGAAGTCAAGGCGGACACGGAGGGGAATGCAAAGCCGAGGGTTGAGCTTTCGGCGAAGGTCCTGGCGGAATTCCTTAAGAATCCTATCCGCGCCGTGATGCATAATCGCTTCGGCATCAGCGTGGCGGGGTATCTCGAAACCGACCTTGACCCGGATAGTCCGCTTGGTTCCCTGGACGGTCCCGACGAGTGGAATCTCCAGTCCAAGTGGCTCGACCCTGACGCGACCCGGGAAGTTGAAAAGGAGTTCCGCCGTCTACAGCTAGCAGGGAAGATGCCCACCGGATTCCTCGGCGAATACGCCAAAAGTGCGATCCTGCAGAAGGCGGAGGCGGGGTTGGCCGGAATCAAGGATTTCATTGCGGACTTTGCACTCTCCGACGGCA